>Ga0194035_1000112_pt1 | contig 46970 bp, 36 predicted proteins | sample JunL2320m_MetaG_FD_148680 | JGI IMG/M metagenome (GOLD analysis project Ga0194035, IMG submission 148680) | Anoxic zone freshwater microbial communities from boreal shield lake in IISD Experimental Lakes Area, Ontario, Canada - Jun2016-L239-20m | ecosystem: Environmental > Aquatic > Freshwater >...
CAGTCAAAACAGATTCAACTTGAACATTTAAAGGCACCCTTACCATGGGGATTGATCCCACATTCGTTTTAAAGAATATGTCGGAAAACCATTTACCAACCGGAATATCTTCACGAACCACTGCGGTTGCCTCGTAAATAACATCATTGCCTTCACGCTTAATCAGCTCATACTTGACTTTCAAATAATGGCTTTCAGTTTTGGCCTCGACTACTTCAAGATTAGGAAACCCATAAAATCTAAGAGTAATTTTGGACTCTGCACTTTTACCCCGACGGATTTCATTGAAATTAAAATTATCAGGCGATACTGCAAAGTCGTTTCTTCCATAGGCCTGAACCAAGAGCCTGACTTCCTCAAACTTTGGTTTATCAAAAGAGACATAAACCGTAACACTTTTGGAACCATTAAACCTGGTACTATCCATATTTGCTATAACCGAGGTTTCTTCGTTGGGTTCGATCTGGCTTTTAAGAACCGAAGCACTAACACACCCACAAGAAACCCTGACTCCTGAAATGTGAACAGTTTCAGAAGTGTTATTTTTAACCCGGAAATGATGGACTAAAGTCGGCCCTCTGGGGACAGACCCGAAGTCTTTGTTTAACTCATTGAACATACTTTCAGCCCAGCCGGAAGCTTGTACACTTCCAGAAGCCAAAATCAACGCAATCGATAAAACCCAACGGCCTAGCATCTGATTACCCTCTGAACACCTTGGAAATTTTTCAACCCCATCCCACTTGATTAAGTTATTGCCCATAACGAGCAGGTGTCAAAAATTTGATTGAAAATAAACCAAACTATATTAAAAAATCCAATACTTCCGATGTATCATTTATTTTATCAAGCTTTATCACAATAAAACATCTATAGCATTCAACCCGAACATATTAACATTATCGCCCAAAAGATCGGGCAAGAACTGCAACAACCACCTTCTTAGCACCTGCTGACATCAATACTTTTGCAACTTGATTTGCAGTGGTCCCCGTCGTCAAAACATCATCAACCAATAGAATTTGTTTCCCTTGGATTAAGGATTTGGAGGTGGGAGCAAAAGCGTTACGCAAATTTTTGCGCCTTTCCGTGGGCAATAATCCTGATTGCTCTGCTGTGTGTCGAACTTTACGCAAAACAGAGTTAACAAAAGGTTTTTTTAATTCATCAGCAACACCTATTGCAATAGATTCCGTCTGATTATGGCCTTTGATTAATCTTTTCCACCAATGCACGGGAATGCAGGTGATGAAGTCGGGCTGGAATCCCTGGGTGCCAGAAACATGAGCGCCCAACAAAGCACCAAGCGTCCGGGCAAGCTGCTCGCCCTGCAAATGTTTGATCCTTAGAATTGCGTCTTTAAATTGTCCCTGATAAAAACCCAATGAAACAACCTTTTCAAAATAAAAATGATCCTTCTTGCACAACAAGCAACCGTCATTGGTATCGAGATGCGGCCCAACCCGGGCGTTACAACGCGAGCACTTTGGGTCAATGGGTGGCTGAAACGATTCTCTACAGGCATTGCAAAGCCAGATTTCATCATAATCCAAAAGATTATCACAGTTATGGCATAATGCAGGGGCACAAACATGCAATCCTGCTTGCAGCCATTGCGATGCCATTTGTGCATAAAAAGTTGTCATGCATTAAATTATGCAGCAGCGTGTTTGAAAGCGGAAGAAAAAAAGGAATGAAGTAAACTTGGGGCAGAGAGATCGCCCGAACACAAAGCTTGTTCCTGGACAAAAAACATTAATTCCAGCACATTACTGCCCCGCAAAGTCGAATGTAAACAAACATCTGTCATTGCAAGCCAGAATGATTGGGCAGGGAAAACAACAACTTTACGCGGGATTTTTTTCTGAATCACTTCACTTTCCCGAAGCCTATTCCCAATTTTCTCAAGCATCGCTGTAATATCATTATTTGATTTACTCTGATATAAGCCGGGTTTACCCTGCAAGTTCAGTTCATTTCTAGCCCGACCATCAGCCAACAAAGTCGCTAAGGACGGCCCTTTTTCCCAAACCCTTGTATTTGCAGCATTAATATTGCAACTTAATTTGATAACCCGCATTTCACCAGGCATTACACCCTTGAGAGTATCCAAGTGAAGCAAATCATCTTTTGCAAGATTTTTTCCACCCGAAGTTGCAGCTTCAACATTATTTAAAATAACCCGATCCAGACGAATCGCTCCGGAATACCTTGGCAGCAAAATTTGAATTTTATCAGTCAAAAGCCTTGATATTCTACCCAGCAAGCTTTCAAGTTCTTTCGAATTGGCCCCTGTTAATTTGCCATTCCTAGCTTCAAAACTTATGGTTTGATTCCATAACCCTTTAGGTTTATAAGAACAAAGACTTTGCAATTCATCAGAATTAAAAAAGGTGTCAAGAGACCAGGAAGGATAAATCAAATCACCCTTCTCCAGCCTTATCTCTAAACAAGAAGAATCCGTAGGCAGAATGTTATCTGCCAGATCATGTTTCATTTTCAGGATGTTGCTGTTTTGCATATTCCTTAAAACCTAAGGCTTTTATCATGCCGCCTTGATTGCAGAGTTCTGAATATCAGACGAACTATGCTCAACGAAATTCAACGCAGCTACCTCATCCATTGGGAAACCAATTTCAAAACGGGTTGGTTTAAATCCAGAGGGCAAAGTGAAAGAAATATTACCTTTATTAAGGTTGATCAGCCTCCAAGCAACGGAAAGACCCAAGCCTTTGCCCCTGCCTGCCTGTCTGCCAGAGAAAAAGGGGTCGAATAAATTTGGGACATCTTCAGTTGCTGGCCCAGGGCCACTATCTTCGACAAAAAGAACGATCTGGCCTGAACTAGTATTATTCCCCGCTCCAATTCTAACCCAGCCTTCAACGCCCGCAGCTTCAATGGCATTACGAGTCAAATTTTCCAAAATAGTTCGGGCCTGTTCGGGGTCAGCAAAAAGGGAACACTTAAAAAGTTCACCCCCGACGGTGGACAACTTTACTTTCTTTTCTTTGGCCCAATCTTGCAGTCTTTCAATTACCGTTTCAACCATGCCGTTACATTCAAATTTAACAGGGGTAGGAACATTAGGCCTTGCAAACTGCATTAAATTACGAAGAATCAAGTTGATTCGTTTTGCCTGCCTTACAATACTTTCCAATGAAGATTTAAGCTTTTCTCTAGTCTCATCGATTTCCAAATCATCCATTCGAGCAAGAATAAATTGCGATTGGCCCTGTATAACCGCAAGGGGGTTATTAAACTCATGCCCAGCCCCAGCAGCAAGTTCAACCACCGACTGCAATTTCATTTCATGAAGCCGCTGTGATCCGGATTGAATCTGCTTTTGCAAAGCAGCCTTATATGCTTCCGCTTCGACACTATCACGAGATTGAATCATACCCTTCTCATGAATGCTATCCATTGCAAATTGAAGGGAATCCGCAAGCACACTCTCAGGTGCCTTCTTCTTAGAATCAACAAAAGTTCTGATGTTACCACCAAACCATTTACTCACTATCGAACCAACATCGATTTTTTCCAAAAGACCTGAATACTTTAATTTCTTTTCCCACTGTCTCACTGACAAAGATTTCGCAGCCTGCCCGTCACGAGAATATTGATCTGCAATTAACAATATTTCACCCAAACATGGATGCAAACCAGCGGCATTCGCAATCTCAAGTCCATCTTTTCCTGACAGTAAATTTACAAGCCTTATCCATACGGGCAGACCATACTGACGCATCAGGGTCGCATTATCGGTGTGCTCTTGTACATGATTTTTGGCCAACGATTTGAAATCAAAAAACAACGCACCAATCCAAGCCACCTCGCTGGAAACCTTGCCTGTTATAGAAGCAATTTCAGAAGCTACCGCGGCCCTACACAACGAATTTATAAGCGAATCATTACTGACCAAGGTTGAATCTAGGCTAAATCCCATACGCAACAGGGAAAGCACGCTTTCTGAAACGATTGGCTTTGCTGCATCTAAACAACTTGGGAAATCGGAATCGTCATTTGCATCAGAATAACGCAATAGAAAATATACTGCGCCGGGATCATTCTTTATATCCAGCCAGGATTCCACCAATGGCTTGAATATAAGATCCGAAACAGACGAAAGCCTAGGCAAAAGCCAGGGAGTTTTCATCATCAGGTTTAGAAATGTTGCCGAACTTCCATGCTCGGCCAAGGCTGCCACAGGCATACTCCATCAAAAGGCAGTGTAAAAAATGAGGGGCAGGACTCTATTAAAAAGAACCCTTCCCCACAAATTATGTTTCAGACAGAATTATCTTGCAGATGTTGTTGATGTGGATTCGATATCCATCAACTGGCACATGCGATCGATAAGGTCTTCGATTTCGAAAGGCTTGCTAAGGAAATCGTCTGCGCCAGCAAGGCGAAGTTCTTGAATTTTATCTTCTTCGATCATACCGCTGATGCAAAGAATTCGAACTTCTTCAAGAGTGCTGTCAGCGCGAACCCTATGGCAAACTTCCTTGCCATTGATATCTGGCAACATCACATCAAGAACAATCACATCAGGTCGATATTCTTTAACCATCATGCCAGCATCAAAACCATTGGTGGCGATGCGAACTTCAAAACGGCCATCGTCTTCGATAACCTTGTTCATCAATTCCAACAATTCTGTATCGTCATCAACGAGCAGAACTTTTCTTTTGCCACTTTCCAGTGCATCCGTTGGGATGCCATTATCTTTCATGAATTTATACAGGGATTCACGGGGAATCCTGCGGAAGCGGGAACCGGGAACCCGGAACCCTTTGAGTTGACCGTTGTCGAAACAACGGATGATTGTCTGTTGGCTTACTTTACAAATTTTAGCAGCCTCTCCGGTCGTAAAAACAGTTTTCATCTTTAAGTCCTTCCTGGCACCAGCTAGCCAGCTTTTTGAGTAAACAAAATCATCTTCACGCAAGATGCAAGTCCACCCAAGATTCTTCCTTGAACCACCTTGATTACCGTAACATCTGTCTCAAATGCAAACTGCGAGTCATCCAGTCTGCCCTATATCTACTTGCTTACCATGAAGAACTAATTTTGTGCAAGGCACGATTTCAACAGTGCCACACTAATCTAACAACGTTCCCCATCTAACAGCTTTTAATAGCATGTCAAAATAAACAAGATAAGACGATTACAACGATTGTTCAACTGAAATTATCTTACCCCTTTAACCTATATTGTCAAGGAGTAAAGATAGGCAAAATGCACCCTATGAGAGCAGGACTCTTTTGAATTATTTCTCACTGCTTAAACTTTTATTGAAAAAACAATTCGAACTCTGTACTCACTTGACTGCAGCAAACATTTATCTTCGGAAACCTTTAGAAGCTCAATCTATTTTAAATAGAGCAACAAAACGGCTATATCTGACGGACTAATTCCACTGATTCGCCCTGCCTGACCGATATTTGCAGGCTTTATCTTGTTGAACTTCTCTTTCGCTTCACTTCGTAAATGAGCAATCGACAAATAATCAAAGTTGGCAGGAATTGTTTTTGTCTCAAGCTTTTGAAATCGCTCAATCTGCACCGTCTGCCTGTTGATGTATCCCGCATACTTGATTTCCAACTCAATCTGCTCTTCCACTTCTGCCGGAAGATTGAATTTTAAACCCAGCTTCTCTTGCGCCATTACAACCAACGATTTCCAATCCATATCATGCCTGCGCAACCACTGCTCTAGTGAAGCATGCTCAATATGATTCTCGCGCAACACCTTAACAGCTTCTTCGATAACTTTTTCTTTTTCTTGCAACCTAGCCCAAGCTTCGTCATTAATCAAACCGATTTCCCTGCCAACCGGACTTAGCCTTCGATCGGCGTTATCATGGCGCAATTGCAACCTGTATTCCGCCCTGCTGGTAAACATTCGATAAGGTTCATCAACGCCTCTTGTAACTAAATCATCAATCAAAACCCCAATATAAGCCTGGCTTCGATCAAGGATAAGCGGGGGAAGCTTTTTGATTTTTAAAGCCGCATTGATTCCTGCCATCAACCCCTGCGCAGCAGCTTCTTCGTAACCTGTCGTGCCATTGATCTGACCTGCAAAATACAGGTTGGCAATGAACTTAGTTTCCAAGGTGGGGTGCAATTGGGTAGGGGGAGAGTAATCATACTCGACAGCATATCCCCAGCGAAGGATCTCTGCTTTTTCCAGACCCGGAATAAGTGCAAGCATTTTCTGCTGCACATCTTTGGGCAGGCTAGTGCTAATGCCATTGCAATAATATTCGCTGGTGGTGCGCCCCTCGGGTTCGAGAAAAATCTGATGCCTGTCTTTGTCTGCAAAGCGAACAACTTTATCTTCAATCGAAGGGCAGTAACGAGGGCCCTGCGATTTGATTTGTCCCGAGTACATCGGGGCACGATGCAAATTCTCGCGGATCAGATCATGCACCTGCGGGTTGGTGTAAGTAATATGACAAGGAACCTGCTCTTGTTCGATTTTCTTAGTTGAAAAGCTGAAAGGCCTAGGGTTTACATCGCCTGGCTGGGCTTCTGTTTTGGTAAAATCGATCGTTCTGCCATTTAGCCTGCAAGGAGTTCCGGTTTTAAATCGTTCCAACTGAAACCCGCAGGCAATAAGGCTTTCGCTAAGGTTTTCAGAAGAGCCATCCCCTGCTCTGCCCCCTTGCGATTTAGCTTCACCCGTATGCATGATAGCTTTAAGAAAAGTGCCAGTGGTAAGAACAACAGCAAGGGCACGATAAAGTGTATTTCCTCTGCAAATAACCCCTTTAACGGTACGAACGGAGCCATCATCCTGAGTGGAATCTTCGAGCAGGATATTTTCCACCATCTCTTGTCGGAGGGTAAGATTCTCCTGCTTTTCGACGGTCCATTTAGCTTGGATCTGGTACTGTTTTTTATCAGCTTGGGCTCTGGGGGAGTGCATTGCAGGCCCCTTCGTCAAATTAAGCATGCGGAACTGAATGGCAGTGGCATCAGTAAGTTTGCCCATTTCGCCGCCCAAAGCATCAATTTCACGAACTATCTGCCCTTTTGCAATTCCGCCAATCGCAGGATTACAGCTCATTAATCCAACCGTTTCCGCACTCATGGTAAGAAGTGCGGTTTTCAGGCCCATTCTTGCAGAAGCCAAAGCAGCTTCAATGCCCGAATGGCCCCCTCCTACTACAACCACATCAAATTCAAATTCCAGCGGGTATTTCATGGTATAAGACCATTCCTACGATAAGTGAAACTCCGTTTGGTAGTTCCAATTGCAATAATTGTCCACACTGTCTAGATTATCACTTTTACAGGCGGGGTTAACGGGATTATCATCATTATTTTATTGTAGGATGCAAGCAATGCAATTGTCCGCTTTAGTCAAAGACTCAATTTTATCATTGGAAGCCCCTGAAGAAATCAAGAAACAAGCATTACATAACCTAGAATTATGGCTAACGCATGAAGAATTTAAAGCGTATCAACCACAGATCGAGTATTTGATTTCAGAAAAGAAGTGGGCCGGGTTGCTGGATCGCTTTTCACAAATTCTTCCCTTCGGCACTGGCGGAAGAAGAGGCCCTGTGGGGGTTGGCCCCAACCGCATGAACCTTTGGACTTTAGGCGCCTCGGTTCAAGGCCATTGCGAATATCTCAAACATCAATTCCCCGAGCTTAAAAAAATATATGTAGCACTCGCCTATGATGTGCGCTGCTTCATGGATAAGCGAAAACAATACAACCCAAACCTTCCCAATCCTGCCCTCCACCTTTCCTCTAAAGAACTTGCTGCTTATGCCGCCAGGGTTTATGCAGCCAATGGTATCTACTCCTACAACCTTCCTTTGGATAGCAATCACTACATCGCAACACCCGAGCTATCTTTCTCTATCAGACTTTTGAAAGCGCAAGGCGGATTGAATATCTCCGCATCGCATAACCCTCCCGATGACAACGGCGGGAAATTCTACGATGAACGAGGCGGGCAACCCGTCCCACCTAATGATCAGATCATGGCGGATCTCGTCGATCAGGTTAAAGACATCCACATCATGCCTTGGGATGAAGCTGTAAAAAAGAGTTTCATCAACTTCATTTCTGATGAGCCCCACAAACAATACATCGCTCTTTGTTGCGCTCAACGCCTAATTCCCTCACCAAAGAAAGATGAACCCTTCAAGGTTGTGTTTAGCCCGCTGCACGGCGTGGGATCTATGACAAGTATGGAAATACTGCAAAAGGAGGGATTCAATGTCATTCCTGTTCCAGAACAAATGTCCGCCGATGGCCAATTCCCAAATGTCACCAAAACTCCCAACCCCGAAATCCCTGAATGCCTGGATCGAGCCGAAGTTGTTGCGAAAGCTCACAATGCGCATCTTCTTCTAGCCACCGACCCTGATGCCGATCGACTTGGTGCTATGATTCCTGATGATCAAGGGGGCTGGCGTTATGTCAACGGGAACGAAATCGCTGCCATTTCAACCTGCTTTAAACTTGAGATGCTTTCCCTAAATAAAAAGCTCTCTCCCAATTCCATTGTTGTCAAAACTGAAGTCACCACGGGTATGATCAGCAGGATCGCAAAACATTTTAATGTTCAACTTCTCGATGATCTGCTGGTTGGGTTCAAGTATGTTTCCGATGTTCTTTGGCAACTCGAAAGCTCAGGAAAATACTTGCATGTTACCGGAACACCCAGCGATTTCATCATCGCATCCGAAGAGAGCCATGGGATTCTAAGTACAGATAAAATACGCGACAAAGATGCAGGCGCTGCAGCTTTGCTTTTTGCTGAATGGGCCCTTACTCTTTTCAGAAACAACACCACGGCTCTTCAGTACCTCAACCAACTGTTTGAAAGGTTTGGTTACTATCGAAATGTAGGTTTGCCTATTGCATTACCGGGCGTTGAAGGCAAAGCCTTGATGATAAACATGCTGGATAACCTCAGGAAAAATCCTCCCAAAGAAATTGGCGGCATGAAGGTTACCTCCGTTACTGATTTCCTCGACACCAAAGGAAAGCTAGGCCCAATCAAAAGCAAAACAGATGCTGCTTCACGAAATGTGCTCGTATATCGATGCGGGGAATTCGCAAAAATAGCACTCAGGCCGAGTGGCACCGAACCTAAGGCAAAAATCTACCTCGAGGTGTGCTCTGCGCCACGCGCATCAGGCATGAGCGACGAACAATGGAAAGCAGATTGCTTGAAAGTTGATGATCTCATGAAAAAAACTGGCGCTGACTTCTTCGCCCAAGCCTTAAAAACCATAGGAATGACTCCTGCTGATTTAAAATCTTGATCTTCTGATGTTCCAGGCAGGTTTAACTTTATGGATACGAACTGGGATGTCATTGTTGTTGGGGCAGGAGCTGCTGGCCTTTTGGCAGGCATCTCTGCAGGAAAGTCGGGCGCCAAAACTCTTGTCCTTGAAAAAAATCGCAAGCCAGGCGTCAAAATCCTCATGTCCGGGGGCACTCGCTGCAACATCACACACAACACCGATAATCGAGGCATCGTCAAAGCCTTTGGCAATAACGGCAAATTCCTCCACTCTCCACTTGCTGCTTTTAGCGTGGAAGAAACCATTCGCTTTTTCAATCAGGCAGGCGTTGCTACCAAGGTTGAAGCCACAGGCAAAATATTCCCGGTCAGCAACAAAGCCTTGGATGTTCTAGATGCTCTTCTTAATCAGTTAAAGAATGAAAATGCAACTCTGGCTTTGGAAACCCCGGTACTCGACATCGACCCCACCGAGGATGGGTTTCTTCTGAATACAGCTATTAACAACTTCCATGCTAAAAAAATCATCCTCACCACAGGCGGGCTTTCTTTCCCAGGTTGCGGAACCACGGGCGATGGTTATAAGTTTGCAATCAAATTTGGACACACTATCAAAGAAACTCAACCGGCCCTTGCACCTTTAAAAACCGATGCAAGATGGGTGCATGAATTAAGTGGTGTCACCATTCCAGATGTTGGAGTAACCGCTTGCATCAATGAAAAACCATTGATGCAAGATAGAGGTTCCTTCCTCTTCACACATTTTGGTTTATCCGGGCCTGTCATCTTAAATGTGAGCAAGGCACTCAACAGCCTTTCCGATTTTAAGAACAGTTCTCTCAAGCTGGATTTTCTGCCTTCGGTTAAAGAAACTGATCTAGAAGCAAAACTGCAATCTCTTGGATCAACTGATGGAAAAAAACTCCTTTCTGTTGCCCTTGGGGAACTATTACCCCGCAGACTTCTCGAGGGATTATTCAACCTGATCGGGTTTGGTGCAGATAGAAAATGCGCAGGGATTAGCAAGGATGAGCGTAAAGCCTTACTCGCTAGCATCAAATCTAAGCCGATAAATATAACGGGAACCCTCGGGTACGCAAAAGCAGAAGTTACTACAGGCGGAGTGAGCCTTGACGAGGTGAATTCAAAGACCATGGAGAGCAAGCTTAAAAAGGGATTGTATTTCGCAGGAGAGATTTTAGACCTCGATGGCCCTATAGGTGGATATAACTTCCAAGCTGCTTGGAGCACTGGTTTTTTGGCAGGTTCTCAGGCAAATGAACAAATCAACTGACTGCCTTTATTCTTTTATGGTAAGCTACACTAGCGTTTTAAGTTCCCTAAAGAACTCTTTCCTTACACCAAGGTGAAACCATGTATCCTAAACTTTGCTCCTTTGTAATCCTTTGCTTCATTTTCTTATCTTTTTCTGCTCAAGGGCAAGATGCAAAGAAAAACAAGACCCCAGCAGATCGAATCGATATTTCTAAGATAACTAGCGCCACAATTACGGGCAAAGTGGCCTCTGAACCAACCGAAAAATCCATCATCATTCAAATTCATAGTCCTAAAGCAAACATCAATTTACCCGCAAACAAAGGCAAGAATGCCCCACCTGTAAACGATTGGAAAGAATTAGAAGTACCGATCAAGGAAAACACAAAATTTAGATTCAAAGAACCAATTGATGCATTCGATGATAAGGGGAATATCAAGGTCTACACCCCAGAAGACCTCAAAAAACTTAAAGGCAGCAACCCTAATCTTCCAGGATATGAAGCAAAACCTGACAACATTATTCCCGGGCACTTAGTCACCATATCCCTTGCTAAGCAGGAAAATAAAACATTTGCAACCATGATCATGGTGACGGGGAAAGACGGTTCACCCAAGCCAGACAACAAACCGGCCCCCAAGAAAAAGAATTGACTTTTTAAACATTGCTTTAGATCGCTGGTATTAGCCTGCGATCTTTTTTTACTTTAGACTCTTGTTTAATAAACACAAAACAATTATCATCGCCCTACCTGCCTGTTTTTCCTCACACGGTTTATGAAGGGATTTACAAAATGAGATCTTTCCTATGTTCCAGTATCCTGCTTTTTTCCGTTCAAATCACCTTGGGGCAGTCCCCCTCAGATTCAACTGATTGGAAGCAATTCCGAGGCAACAACCGTGATGCCATCTCCCCGGATACGAATCTCTTGAAAAAGTGGCCTGTAACCGGACCTAAACTCCTTTGGAAAACGGAAAAACTTGGTGGCGGATTTTCCAGCACCAGCATTGTTGCTGATAAAATTTTCACCATGGGCGATATCGAAGCAGAGAAATCTTCTTTTGTACTCGGCCTTGATCGAGTTTCTGGCAAAATTCTTTGGCAAACCATGGTTGGCAAAACTGGGGGCAATTACTCAGGCACCCGTTGCACACCATGCTTTTCAGATGGCAAGGTTTATGCACTTGGTCAATTTGGCGACCTCGTCTGCCTCAATGCTGCCGATGGCAAAGAAGTTTGGAGAAAAAACTTCAACAAAGATTTCGGCGGTAAATCAGGCGGGTGGAACTATACCGAATCACCACTCATCGATGGTGACAACCTCATTTGCACCCCCGGTGGCAAAGATAATACTATTGTCGCTTTAAATAAGGCTACAGGCGCCACGGTATGGGCTTGCCCACTGGATCAGACTGCTGGCTATTCCTCCATCGTTACATCTATGATTGGTAATGAAAAATATTATGTGCAACTTCTTTCCAACGAGCTGGTGGGTATCGAAGCCAATACGGGCAAGGTTGCCTGGAAGTATGGTAATGATCCTGCAAAATTCAAATCGAACACTGCGAACATCCCAACCCCGATACCATTTAACGACAAAATCTATGCTGCTGCGGGCTACGGACGTGGCGCAGGTTTGGTGCAACTTACCAAATCCGCTAAGGGCATTGAGGCAAGTGAAGTTTATTTCAGCAAGGAATTAACAAACAAGCACGGGGGCGTGATTAAAATCGGAGATTTTATTTTCAGCGATCGTGATGATTCGGGTAACCCACAATGCGCTGAAGTCGCTACTGGTAAAGTTCTTTGGAAGAGGCCTAAAGCTGAAAACCGCGAAGCAGGCAGAGGCTCTGCCTCCATAGTTTTTGCTGAAGGGTATCTTTACATCCGTTACGATAACGGCGTCGTAGCCCTAGTCGAGGCCAACCCTAAGGGTTATGTAGAGAGTGGGTCGTTTAAAATCCCCAACTCCACCAATAACAGTTGGAATCATCCTGTTGTAATTGGCGGAAAGCTTTACTTAAGGGAAAAAGATACCCTTTGGTGCTACGATGTTTCTGCAAAAGGGGCCGTCAACTAATCCGACCTTTTAGTATTTATCAATTACGCATTCATCCTCTATACTGCAGACATATCGTCTGCAGTATTTGTTTACAAGGAGCTTCCAAATGTTAAGGACTTTTTTTATGGTCGTGCTTTCGCTGCTTACTTCTCAATTGGGTTTGCTTTCAGCTTTTGCTCAGGAAACCAAATCAACCATCAAAGAAGTCACTTCCATTGAAAACATCACCGAATACAAAATGGATAACGGTCTGAAGATTCTTCTTTACCCCGACCCTTCCACTTCAAAAGTTACTGTTAACGCAACCGTTTTTGTAGGCTCTAGGCACGAAGGATATGGCGAAGGTGGCATGGCGCATCTTCTTGAACATATGGTTTTCAAAGGTACTAAACTTCATCCCGATATTCCCAAGGCTTTGAAGGATCGGGGCGCAATCATGAATGGTACCACTTGGGTGGATCGAACAAATTACTTCGAAACACTTTCCAGCGAAGGTGATAACCTTGAATTTGCAATCCGACTCGAAGCAGACCGATTGTTCAACAGTTTCATCCGCAGAGAAGATCTGCTTTCGGAAATGACCGTTGTACGAAACGAGTTCGAGCGTGGCGAAAATGATCCCGTCGGCATCCTTAGCCAACGCATGCTTTCTGCTGCATATGATTGGCACAATTACGGCAAATCCACTATTGGTAATCGAGCAGATATCGAAAGAGTTCCAATCGATAAGCTTCAAGGTTTCTACAAGAAATATTACCGCATCGACAACATCATGCTTGTGATTGCAGGTAATTTCAAAAAAGAGCAGGCGCTCGGTTTGATTGGCAAATACTTTGGGCCTATTCAAAAGCCCGATACACTTCTTGAATCAACATACACCGAAGAACCGCCCCAAGATGGACAGAGGCAGGTGGTACTAAGGCGCGTGGGCAAAGTTGGTGCGGTAGGCGTTGTTTACCATACTCCTTCAAGCTCCCACCCGGATTTTCCCGCTCTCGATATCCTCGAAGAAGTTCTTACAAGCCAACCCTCGGGCATTCTTTACAAAACCATGGTCTTGGGCAAAGTTGCTACCAGCGTTTCTGGTTATGCTTTCGGTTGGCACGACCCAGGTGTATTTGAAATCATGGCAAGTGTTGATGGCACCGCCGACATCGACAAAACGCGATCCTTATTACTGGAAACGATCGAAAAATTCCGCACCTCCCCAGTTGATAAAACCGAGGTCGAAAGAGCTAAAACCAAATTCGCCCGCTCCCGCAGTTTATTGATGTCTGATAGCAATCGTATTGGCATTTCCCTTAGTGATTGGGCCGCTAAAGGCGATTGGCGATTGTTCTTCCTCTTCAGAGATCTTATCACCAAAGTTACGCCTGAAGATGTTCAACGCGTTGCTCAAACTTACCTTACCCAAAACAACAGCACGGTTGGAACCTATTATCCCACCGATAAAGCAGAGCGTGTTAAAATACCAGCTTCCCCCGACCTAACTGCTCTGCTTAAAGATTACAAAGGCGGCCAAGTCATGGCACAGGGCGAATTTTTCGACCCCTCCGTTGAAAATATCATTCAATCCACCACCACTGGCACCTTATCTCCCAATATAAAATACGCTTATTTGCCCAAGAAGACTCGTAACCAAGTGGTCACTATTTCCATCGACATTCATTTTGGTAATGATAAAGATCTCGTAGAAAAGAACACCGCCTCAGCCATTATGCCCCTGCTTTTAACCCGTGGAACTCAAAAGAAAACCAGACAGGAAATTGAAGATACGATGGCCAAGCTTCAGGCTCAATGGCGCATCAGTGGGTCTTCGGGTGAGTTGCAAATCTCGATTCTTTGCCGAAAAGATGCAGTCAATGGCGTACTCGAACTTCTTCATGAAGTATTACACGAACCTGCTTTCTCTTCTGAAGAATTGGAAATCATCAAACGCCAATCCAAAGACCTCCTTGAAAAGAATAAAACCGAACCCGGAGCATTAGCAAACCGCCTCTTACAAAGGAAGCTTTCGCCCTACCCCAACACCGATGTACGCTACACACCAACTTTCGAAGAATCCGCAGAACGACTCAACAAACTCACCATTGAAGACATCAAGGATCTTTATAAAAATATCTTTGGTGTGGGCGAAGCGGAAGTCGTTGCAGTTGGCGACTTCGACCCCCAAAGTGTTTCCGGGCATGCAAAGAAAATCTTAGATCTTAAATCCAAAGTTGCTTTTAAGAAGATTGAAAAAACCGCTAAGACTGCTGATAAAGGTGAAAAACTGATCATCGACACACCCGACAAAGAAAACGCAATGTTCATGTCGGGCATTGTTTTCCCCCTTAAAGATTCAGATCCTGATTTTGTTGGCTTGGCCATGGCAGACTTTATCATCGGCAGTGGTAGCTTAAGTTCCAGGCTTGGGAACAGGGTGCGTCAAAAGGAAGGCCTTGCTTATGGGGTTCGCTCGGGGTTCGATGCGGATGCGGAAGACTTATCCGCCCGATTCATGGTGATGGCAAGTTGCAATCCTTCAAAAATAAAGAATGTTGATGTTGCGGTTTTTGATGAGCTCAAAAAATTCATCGACGCGGGCATTGATGCAACTGAATTTGCAGAAGGTCAAAAAGCTTTTCTTGCACAGATGAAAATCGAAAGGACCACGGATTCAAGATTAGCATCCATCCTTGCAGAAAATCTCGCTTCCAACAGATCCATGGAATTCTACAAGTCGCTTGAACTGAAAATCAAGAATCTAACTTCAAAGGAAGTGGTGGATGCTTTCAAAAAGCATGTTACTGCAGATAAAATGATCACCATCTGGGCAGGCGATTTCAACAAAAAGAACTGATCATTACTCTTTCATATAAAACGAAAAAGGAGTGGCATACACCACTCCTTTTCTTGTTTTAAACCGTATTCTTTAGGGGAATACTGCAATCAGCAATGCAATGGTAAGCAACTCAGATACTGTTCCAGTCACGCTTACATTTGGTGGATACCACATGTAAGGAACTGGGTCGCCTGGAAGGCAATAGCCCGAGCTACTGTCATACCTGCGGAAAGGATCGGTTGCCATGTGATAAGGCAGAGTCACAAAATCGAAGAAGAAAGTAAGGGTGGAGACAAAGGGTTGAACTGCTCCCAAATCCCAACCATATCTTTCGCTGTTGATTTCGTGAAAGAACAGCCTGTCGTAGGTAAGATAATAAGGTTCAACTTTGCGATCGTGCCTGGCCCAATTATTATTACGCCATTGGTAATCGTATTTCTTGGTGCTGAGCACAACATCGGATGGGAAAACAAGTCGTTCGAGTTGATCGACCGATTTTTTTTCTTGTCCCATTCGTTCGCGCAAAGAATCTTCAGATTCCAGCCTAAACAGCCTCTCTGAACCAGGTGGATCAAGCTGAATCTGGTACGCAGATAGCAAATCCTGAGCTGATTTGGGATCGTTGATCAAGGGCATTGGCTGGCCTGCAACATCAGTTGCACGGCTTGGACCCTTTGATTTCAGTCCGGTTGCAATTACCTGGCCTTGAGTTGGAGTTGAGCCAATTTTAACTTCGGCTTCCCCTGCATTTGCAAAAGCTGCAGCAAGTGAAAAACTTACTGCCAAGAATCTAGTTACTATCGCTGTGCGCATGGTCTGTCCTCGAAGAATAATTCGGGGCCTCGTGCGTTATGGAGATATCATGGGGATGACTTTCCACCACGGATGCTCCACTAACTTGAATGAATTTAGTTTTTGTTCTTAACTCTTCTATATCTTTAGTACCACAATAACCCATACCTGCCCTTAGCCCACCAACGAGCTGATAAATAAAAGGGGCAAGCGGGCCCTTATATGGCACCCGACCCTCCACGCCTTCCGGAACTAGCTTATCAATGGTCGATTCACCACTTTGTTGGTAGCGATCCTTGGATCCTGCCATCATGGCGCCCTGAGATCCCATTCCACGATAAGTCTTAAAACTTCGGCCTTTATAAAGAATAATCTGACCAGGCGATTCCGCCAAACCAGCCAGAAGACTTCCAAGCATTACGCAGTTTGCACCAGCAGCAATAGCTTTGGTAATATCTCCTGAGTATCGGATGCCCCCATCACCAATGACGGGAACGCCGAGTTCTTTAAGTCCGGCAGCGACTTGATTAATGGCAGTGATTTGTGGAACACCCACGCCAGAAATCATTCTGGTGGTGCAAATGGAACCAGGGCCGATTCCAACCTTCACAGCGTCAGCGCCCGCATCAACCAAGGCTTTAGCTCCTTCAAGAGTAGCAACATTTCCTGCAATCAAATCGATCGAGAACATTGATTTAATTTTCCTGACCGTTTCGATGACATTCTTGCTATGGCCATGGGCAGAATCAACAACCAAGACATCAACACCCGCTTTGATAAGGGACTCGACTCTGTCGAAATCAAAAACCCCAACCGCGGCCCCGACCCGCAGCCTACCTCGCCTATCTTTACAGGCACTTGGAAAGCTGCTCAATTTGTCAATATCTTTAATCGTAATCATACCCTTCAGTATAAACTTATCGTCAACCAGCAAAAGTTTCTCGACCTTATTTTCCGTTAAAATCGTTTCAGCTTCCTCAAGAGTTGTATTTTCTGGAGCAGTTACTAGATTTTCCTTGGTCATAACCTCTGAAATTTGCTGATTAGTATTAGTTAAGAATCTTAAATCCCTTCTAGTTAAAATTCCTTTGAGGTGGCCATTGATGGTGATTGGCACACCACTTATCTTGTTTTGTTCCATTATTCTGCGCGCATTAACCACCTTCTCTTCTGGAGGCAAGGTAATCGGGTCGGTGATAATCCCATTTTCGCTGCGTTTAACTTTGTCAACTTCGCGGGTTTGATCAATAATGGACAAGTTTTTATGTATTATGCCCATTCCCCCTTCTTGCGCCAAAGCTATCGCAAGATCACTTTCCGTAACGGTATCCATGGGGGAAGATAATATTGGAATATTTAGTTTGATGTTTTTAGTCAGGAAGGTGCGTAAATCAACTTCTCTGGGAACCACATCACTGTATGCGGGCTCTAAAAAGACATCGTCAAAAGTAATTCCCTTGTAACCAATTCGATCCAACATGGTGAAACTCCTCAGAAAAGCTTGTTTTGCAAATTATAGTAGGAAGCAGGCTTGTTGGAACCTTTACCCTCATCACTTACCCATTAAACACAAAATTTTCCACAACCATAATGGGGAAGATTCGCTATCATCCTGCAATTCATCAAATCAATGTTTACCAAATTCAATCAGGCACTCACCAGCATGATGATCTTTAATACCAGCCTCATTAGGCTTGCCTTCTAGTTCATCACCATGCCATATCATCAAGGAAAGTGCCTTTAATTACCACTAGCAAGTTTAGCTTTTGCCTCAGTAATAAATCCCAGAATCTGATCCACCCTTTTATTTTCTTTCAGTTCAAGGGTACGCAGCCAAGTTTCGGTATTATCAAACAATATCTCAAGCTTTTTGATTGCCTCTAATTTTTGCTGGCCCACTTCGCCCTTTGCGCTTGTTGAAAACAAAGGATTTGTATGTGCTTTAACAGCAGGCTTATTATTGCGGGAACTGATCACCCTGCCACTAACCCACTCAAACTCACTTGGGTCTAAATTCTTAACAATTACCACACTTGCCAAGCTTTTATCCCGATCGATGGTTATAACTTTCCCATCAATCACCAACTCGATTTCATCCTCTGGAGAAAGATCATGAGCAATCAGTTGAACTTCAATTAAAGTGGTGATTTTTGTAATCGAAAGTTCTAAAAACGGACCAACGCTAAAGAATGAATCACCACTTCTAGCAGATTCCAGCCAAGATAAATGAGTAGGCATATCAGACAAAGTCTGTTTTCTAGCCCAAGTTTTTGGATGACCTAGAAAAACAGCATTGCTATCTTTGCCGCTGGAACCAACTGCTTTTGTTTTAATCCCTGCATTTAAAAGGGTGTACCAAAAAAGAATGGGAGAGTTATCTCCCAAGCTTAGATTAGAAATTTCGAAAACATCAATTTCATTCAAAATCAAAGCGGCAAGAGCTTCACCTTGATATTCATTGGCAGCATCGAAAACCCAGGTAATAAGCCCATTCTTGCGATGCCCTTGCCTGCACCAATCAACCAAAGACCATATTCCTGGTGATTCGGAGGAAGAAGAAACGAGAGGAAAGACAGGCCGGTGGGAGTGGATAATACCAATGGTTCCCAAAAAGGGATTATGATTAAGGGTGTTCACAAAAAGACTGCAGCCAAATTTTTGAAAGGCGATTTCCTGCCCTGAAAAATCTAGAATCCTAGAGACATCAACAGCATCCGTTCCGGGAAGAATATTTTCGCGAACAAGCAAGTGCACCAGATCCAAGCCTTCAGCTGAGCCTTCCAAAACTGCTGCAGGGTAAGAAAGATCATGACAGCGGGCATCGCCACTAATCCAATTCAACCACGGGGAGTTCGTTTTTCTTTCAATATTAATCCGCAAGGCAGCCTGCCCCTGGGTGATTTCAATATTTTTGGAAACACTATGAAAGCGCTCGCCCTTGGTTATCTCGATGTTGTAAACACCAGCGGGAAGATCAATTTCGCAAGCACCATTGATGTAGTAATATTTTTTGTTTTCAAAAGCAACCTGCCCACCCACCGCAATATGAGGTTGGGTTAAAAAAAATTGCTGCCTTCCAAGGGGATGAAAAGAATTCCCCAGAAGGTCAGCAACTCTAATACGAACGGGCACAGGCTTTTGAGTCTCCGCATCGCTAACACGGAGATGAATCAGGGTCATTTCAAAAACCTCGATTCTTCAGGAAAGAAATCAAGCGTGCGTAGCCCCAGCTTTGGCAACAATAGCCCTGAAAGCTTCAATCGCCTTGGGGAACAATTCAGGGCCGGTATTTCCGCCGGTGGGCCCACCTCCTAAAAGGTGAGGCTCCAAGGTTGCAAACCCCGTGTAACCACGCGCTTGAACATCGGCAATAATCTTTGGGATCATCCCACCGCCCGTACCTGCAAGACATCCATGTTTTTCATTTGCAACCCAATCCTTGACATGGAAGTGAGTGGTGTAATCACGGGCTTTAAGCCAACCTTCCCAAGGATCATAACCACAAAAGACATAATTGGCAGGATCAAACGCAGCATGAAAATGATCACAGGAAAACCTTGAAAGCAACTCATGGACCCTGTCCGGAGAATCACCATAAATTCCATGTTCGTTTTCGTGAAGCAAAGTCACGCCGGCACTCTTCGCAAGTTCAACTTTCTTTTCCATTCTGCGAAAGACTTCATCTTTCCACTTAGGCCATTGATCGCCCTCGGGAAGGTAATAGCTGAAAATACGAATATTCTTGATGCCAAAAACACCACAAAGATGAATCGCCCGCTGAAAGCGAATTAAATGAGGCTCGAAAGGTTGATCGGCTTTGATTTTCCCTATCGGGGAACCAATGGCACTAAGGCCAAAACCATGTTGATCAAGGAGTTTCTTAAAGTCGGCGATTTGGGTGTCAGTGAGATCCAAAACATTGGTTTGATAAATAGAACGAAATTCTATGAACTTTACCTTGCTTGCTTCAAGAACCTTAATTTGTTCAACAGGATCTGGAGAGATCTCATCAGCAAAAGCGCTCAGAATAAAGTGTGCCATCTTAACCTCAAATCTTTGTAGGTTTACTTGGTTTGTGATTTACCTGGGGCCCAAAGCACATCATCGGCCCCATTGTTGTTGTAGACCCTAGCCATCACAAAGAGAAGGTCTGAAAGCCTATTTAGATAAATAATCGCATGTTCGTTGACAGATTCCAAGCTTGCAAGCTGGACTACCAATCTTTCAGAGCGTCTGCAAACAGTCCTACAAATATGCAACCAGCTGGAAACAACAGACCCGCCAGGCAATATAAAACTATTCAATGGCGCAAGCTTTTCGTTCCACTCATCAATTTTTTTCTCCAGCCTTTCCCACTGTTCTGGGCGAATTCGAAGGCGACTATCTGGCGCACCATCTACAGATGGTACACATAAATCCGCTCCAAGATCAAAAAGATCATTTTGAATACTTCGTAGAAAATCTAAATCTGCGCCCTTGGGCAAATGACAAGCAAGCATGCCTAAATTAGAGTTAAACTCATCCACGGTGCCATATGCTTCAATTCTTGGATGATCCTTGGAAACCATTACACCTGTACCAAGAGCCGTATGGCCTTTATCACCAACTCGAGTATAAATTTTTGAAAGGTAAACCATCATAATCCCCAAATAAAAGTGCTGTTAACTATCACCACAAGCATGGTAGTCAGCAAAGGTCAAGAAGTCCTGAAAAAGAAAAAAGCAGACCCAGATTTCTCGTGGTCTGCTTTGATTTATCATCTGAAAAAGTTAACCGCAACCGGTAGTGGCACCACAAGTATCGCATTTGCAACATGCACCACTGCGTATCAAAGTAAGCTGGCCACACTCATTACATGGGTCGCCTTCATACCCTTTAAGCCTTGCAACGCGAATTCGATCATCAGGTTTGGATGCAAGTGATACAGAATGCGATTCTTCTTGCGACGAAGCCGTCTGACTTCCATTGGCGGAATAACGCTGTTCGCTGGTACCCTTCATAGGGCGTAAATTTTCTGTACGGGGAATAAAGAAGGCCTTCTGCCTAGCAATAGACTTTTCATCCCTTTCGTCGGCTTCTTCATCTGAAAGATCAGCTTCATAATCTGGAGTCGTAGTCGGGGCACGATCAATCGCATCCGCCCGAAGGTCTTCGGGTTGAACATGCGCCAAGTCATGGCGACCAAGATAGGTGATAGCCAATTCTCTAAAGATGTAATCAATTACGGAAGTAGTCATCTTGATATGTGGATTACCTTGAACTGGGCCATTGGGTTCAAAGCGTGTAAACACAAAGGCATCAACATATTCTTCAAGGGGAACACCATGTTGCAGGCCAAGAGAAACAGCGATCGCAAAGCAGTTGGTCATGCTACGAAACGCAGCGCCTTCCTTGTGCATATCGATGAATATTTCACCGAGGGAGTTATCATCGTACTCGCCTGTGCGAACATAGATTTTATGATTCCCAATTCTTGCTTTTTGAGTGTACCCTGCCCTGCGATCGGGTAAGCGCCTACGATTCGCAATGTAACGATAGACGACCTTTTGCGCCAATCGTACTGGGGAATTAGGGTTCTCATCTGCTTTTGCCTCATCATCTGAGGAATCAACATTGATATCCTCTGCATCAGCAATACTATTCAAAGGTTGGCTCAGTTTAGAGCCATCACGATAAAGCGCATTGGCTTTGATCATCAGTTTCCAGCTCAACATGTAGGCATTCTTAACATCTTCGAAAGTTGCAGAATGTGGCATATTAACCGTTTTAGAGATGGCACCTGAAACAAAAGGCTGAGCTGCTGCCATCATGAAGATGTGCGCTTCAGCAGAAAGAAAGCGTTTGCCTTTCTTACCACAACGATTGGCACAATCAAAGACAGCATAATGTTCTTCACGAAGATGAGGGGCACCTTCGATCGTCATGGTTCCACAAACAAACTCGCTGGCTTCTTGAACTTGAATTTTGCTAAAGCCAAGCGCATTAAGCACATCGAAAGTTGGGGCTTCAATTCGCTCTTTGGGAATACCAAGAGTTTTCTCCAAAGCTTCATCCCCAAGGCTCCAGCGATTGAAAGCAAACCCAAGTTCGAACACAGAGGGTAATTGGGTTTCAATTTTTTGGATGAGATCGGGGGTGAATCCTTTTGCAGCCAAAGACTCTGCATTAATGTGCGGGCAACCTTTAAGAGTCCCAGCACCTTTACAATAACGAACGATATCATCAATCTGAGATTGTTTATAACCAAGCCTTTGCAATGAAGGAGGCATCGAAGAGTTGATGATTTTGAAGTAACCACCTCCCGCAAGCTTCTTGAACTTCACCAAAGAAAAGTCAGGTTCAACCCCAGTAGTATCACAATCCATCACCAAGCCAATGGTTCCGGTTGGTGCAATGCATGTTACTTGCGCATTACGGAAACCGTGTTTCTCACCAAGCGAAAGCATTAGATCAGCTTCATTTCTCGCAGCTTCCAAGAGGTAACCCGGGCACTTTGAAGGATCAATTTCAACTGGGGTGATGGTTAGGCCTTCATATTCAGCAGCATCTGTTTTATAAGCTGCTCTACGGTGATTTCGAATCACACGAAGCATCGATTGCTTATTGGCTTCGTATCTTGAAAATGCTCCTACTTCACCCGCCATGCGTGCCGACATCACATAAGAAGCGTTATGCAGAATTGCAGATAAAGCGCCACACCATGCCCGGCCTTCAGGGGAATCATAGGGAATACCCTGCACCATAAGAACGGTGCCAAGGTTTGCGTAACCCAAGCCCAAGGTACGGAAGTCATAAGACTTTTGCGCCACAGGAATACTAGGGAACTGAGCCATATACACAGAGATTTCGAGAACCAATGTCCAGAGGTAGCAACCATGTTTATAAGATTCAACATCAAACATACCTGTTGAATTATCATAAAACTTGATCATGTTTAAGGATGCAAGATTGCAAGCGGTATCATCAAGGAACATATATTCGCTGCAAGGATTAGAGGCATTGATGCGACCATCTGCGGGGCAAGTATGCCATTCATTAATGGTGGTATCAAATTGAACACCTGGATCTGCACACATCCAAGCTGCGTTACAGATTTGATCATAAAGATCGACTGCTTTCAGGGTTTCGCAAGGTTTAGGCTCGCGACCAGCCTTAAGAGCTTTTTCTTTTTCAGTGCGGAAATAAAGTGGCCATTCACCATCATTGATAACGGCTTGCATGAACTTATTATCTATGCGAACAGAGTTATTGCTATTCTGCCCCGACACCGTTGCATATGCTTTTGAATTCCAATCAGTGTCATATTGATCAAAGGCGATTTCGGTAGCACCAAGTTTGGCTAATTGAACCGATCGCTCGATATAATTTGCAGGAACCAAAAACTTAGTTGCGTTTAACACTGCTTTTCGCAGGGTCTGGTTCTTTTTGACATCAAACCGCTCAGCCATTTTGGGCCAAGCATGGCAAGCCTTGATGATTGCGTTCAATTCTCGCGATAGCAGCTTCGAGCCCACTACCAACGAGGCTACTTTTTGCTCTTCGACGACTTTCCAATTGATGAAATCCTGAATATCAGGGTGATCAAGATCGAGAACAACCATTTTGGCCGCCCGGCGTGTTGTACCACCGGATTTAATTGCACCTGCAGCACGATCTCCGATTCTAAGAAAACTCATCAACCCGCTAGAGCGACCACCGCCAGAAAGAGGTTCTGCTTCGCCTCGAAGGTTCGAAAAATTGCTACCCGTGCCCGAACCATATTTAAAGATTCTGGCTTCACGAACCCAAAGATCCATGATGCCACCTTCGTTGACGAGATCGTCTTCGATGGATTGGATGAAGCAAGCATGAGGAGCAGGATGTTCGTAAGCTGAGGTGGAACGAACCATGTTTCCTGAAATAGGATCTACGCGATAATGGCCTTGTGCAGGGCCATCGATGCCATAGGCCCAATGAAGGCCCGTATTAAACCATTGTGGAGAATTAGGGGCAGCCATTTGGCTGGCAAGCATGAAGCAAATTTCATCGTGGAAGCTTTGGGCATCCTGTGGGGTAGAGAAGTAGCCACCCTTCCAGCCCCAATAAGCCCAGCAACCGGCTAATCTTCGAAATACCTGTCTGCTATCTGTTTCGCAAAGGTCCCGAGCATCGCCATTGGTTGGGATACTGCGTTGCAAGAATTCAGGAACACCTTCTTCAGGCACTTTGGTAAAGTTGCGGGGTATGCCTGCTTTACGGAAGTATTTTTGGGCTAGGATATCGGTGGCGACCTGAGACCATTTCTCAGGCACCATGACATCTTTCATTTCAAAGACGGCTTTACCATCTGGGTTCACGATCTTTGAAGTTCGTGGCACGAATTTAACAGACGCAAAGGGATCCATACCCTCAACGGTGAAGTTACGACTTATTCGCATTGGATATCCTGATCTTTCATTTCTTACGCAGGGGTCGCCACCATCCATAGTAACACGACTGTTCGACGGGTTGAACCTGCTACTTACTAGAACCGAGGTGTGTATCCTAATGACCATTCATCAAATGTACACAATAAAATTAAATAAAAAAACCGATTGTTCCGAAGCCATTATAATTGCAAGAGTTGCGAACCAAAAACAAATAATTATTGTGGGGGTTGCGACCCAAGAACAAATGGAAGCGTCAGACCTTTCTGGTCTTGATACTTTCCTTTTTTGTCGGCGTAACTCGTCTTACACACTGCACTACCTTTAAAAAACAAAATCTGGGCGATGCCTTCATTTGCGTATATTTTAGCAGGTAATGGGGTGGTATTGCTAATTTCGATGGTAACCCTGCCACGCCATTCGGGCTCTAGAGGGGTTACATTCACAATGATACCACAGCGGGCATAAGTGCTTTTCCCGACACAAACAGCGATAATATCTCTTGGAATTTCAAGGTATTCGACTGTTTCAGCGAGGGCAAAACTATTGGGGGGAATAAGGCAGTAATCGGCTTCGATATCGACAAACGATGCGGGGTCGAAATTCTTCGGGTCAACCACGGTGCAACGAGCGTTGGTAAAAACCTTGAAATGCCTGTCAACTCGCACATCGTAACCATAACTGGTCACACCGTAAGAAATCAAACCTTTGCGGCCTGAACATTCTTCAAAAGGCACGATCTTAATATTTTCCTTGATCATCCAGTCAGGTAAAACAGCCATGTTTATTTCCTCGCCTCCAAAGTAAACTTCCTTGATAAAAACAAAAATCTTATCGGGATGAAATGCAAGTGTAAGCCACATACATAGGCATCATAGACTTAAAGATGTTTATCCTTTCCAATGTAGAAATCAACAAAGAAGTTTTGGAATTTACGAGGAGGAGTTTGAACCACTTATCTTTAGGCTGAAATATTTATTTAGGGAATTAAAATTGTTGCAAATAATCTCTTGGCAAAAACAGATTTTATGTGCATGATGACAAAAGAAATACAAAAAAAGAGTTCCAGTATTGGATCCCGCCTGTTAAAAATACAGTTAGAAAGTACAGACTATTGTTTAAACCTGCTAATTGTTAAACCTGTTTTCAAAGAGTGAAGGACGATAATGAATTCTGAAACTATTCCAGCTGAAACACCAAGCCTCGACTTAACTCCTAAAAAGTCTCCCCGCAAATGGTTTACCTATTTAATACCCGTTGCAACCCTGGTCGGTTTGGCATTGCTTGGAACATATTTTTACATTCCAGGAAATACTCAAGTATTGGCTCAGGTTCCTCCTGAAAAAGCAACCGCTCAGGATAAAGAGAAAGCGAAATCTGAAAAAGTTGCTGCCCCTGAATTTGAAGGTGGCGTTGCCTGGCTTAATACTGCAAAACCCATCAGCATCAAAGATCTTAAAGGCAAAATTGTGCTTTTAGACTTCTGGACACTTTGTTGCATCAACTGCATTCACACATTGCCCGACCTTGCAAAGCTCGAGAAAAAATATGCAAACGAACTTGTGGTCATTGGGGTTCACTCTGCCAAGTTTGAAAACGAAAAAGAAACAGAAAGCATCCGCAAGGCAATTGCCCGCTACGAAATCAAACACCCCGTAGTTAATGATGCCAACATGAAAATCTGGCGGACTTATGGCGTTAACTCTTGGCCAACTTTGGTCCTATTAGATTCCGAGGGGAACTTTGTCGCAAAAGGTTCAGGCGAAGGCTTGCACGATGCAGTCGACTTGGCAATTGCCAAGCTTGTAAAGTCAGGCAGAGAAAACAAAACCCTAAATGAAAAACCAATCGACTTTGGCCAATCTGTTGAAAAAGCCACTTCACCACTTTACTTCCCCGGAAAAGTGCTTGCAGATGCAGAATCTAAACGCATTTTTATTGCTGACAGCACTAATCACAGAGTCATCATCACTGATCTTGAGGGCAAGGCCCTTGCAACAATTGGCCAAGGTGGCAAACCTGGATTCAAAAATGGTTCCTATTCTGAGGCCATGTTTGATGATCCTCAAGGGATGGCCCTTGTGGGAGATGATCTTTATCTCGCAGATAGAAAGAATCACCTTGTCAGAAAAATTGATCTGAAAAAGCAAACGGTTTCCACCGCTGCTGGTACAGGAAAACAAGGCCATGACCGTGATGCTGGCGGTGTCGCTACATTAGTCGGACTTAACAGCCCCTGGGATTTACTCCGTAAAGGCGATACTCTCTTCATCGCTTTGGCTGGGCACCATCAAATCTGGACACTCGATATTAAATTCAAAAAGCTTCTCCCTTATGCAGGCAATGGCAGAGAGACTCTTAAAGATAACCCGCTAGCTTCTTCGAGTTTTGCACAACCCAGCGGGTTAACCACCGATGGCACAAACCTCTTTGTTGCAGATAGTGAAATCAGTGCTATTCGCTCGCTTCCCCTCGATGGTAAAGGTAATGTTAAAACCATTGTTGGGCTTGGTCTTTTTGATTTCGGTGACATTGATGGAGTTGGCGATGAAGTGCGAATCCAGCATGCTTTGGGCGTCGCATGGCATGAAGGCCTGATTTATATTGCAGATACTTACAACAGCAAAATCAAGACGCTTGATCCTAAAACCCGAGAATGCAAAAATTATCTTTCCAGCACCAAAACCGGTTGGATGGGTGGCCCAATGTTCAATGAACCTGCGGGCATTAATATCTCCGGGGGGATGATCTATATTGCAGATACCAATGCCCACCGCATTCAAGTGGTGGATCTTAAAACAAAAGCTGTCAGTACTCTTAAAATTACCGGCGTCGATATCGTACCAAGGTAATCAAGTACAACAGCTTTAGCCAAAAGTTTTACAATCATTACCCAATCAAAACGATTTTATATGATGCAATTGAGATCATTCTTTGTAATTGCAGCACTCACTTTGAGCCCGGTTTTTTATGTCGTGGGGCAAACAACCGAGAAGATTGGGCCACCCGCAACCGCCTCTCGAATCGATTTTTCTGTAAGCTTAGGCGCAGTTGATCCTTTTTCTGATTCTAATTTCGAAGAGCCAAAGGAACTTTCCGTCCGCAGGGGCGAAGTTCTTCTTCTGCGTATCCAAGGAATCCCAAAACCAGGATTTCACACCTACCCCATCACTCAAAGAACTGAAAGCCAGGATGAGATCGGACTTTCAAAACTCTCCTTCAAAAACAATCCGGTATTCACCCCGATCCATCCCATAAAAGAATCTGAACCCGAATGGAAAGAAGAAGGAGTGCTTGGCTACTTTCTTGAATTTGAAAAGCCTTTCTCTTGGACTCAGGAAATCTACATTCAACCTGATGCCAAGATCGGGAAACATGAACTCAACTTTTCAGTCAAGCTGCAAGTATGCGATTCAAAATGTGTTTGGGGCGAACACTTATTCACCCTTCCTATTTCGGTATCAAAAGCAGACCCACTCGAAACTTCGGAAGAACTTAAACAAAAATTAGCTATCAAAGAAGAGGCGCCTAAGATTGTCTCTGATTCAAAAACCAGCAAACCCAACGCAAGCAATCAGCAATCCAAGTCGCAAAACACAACAACCGGAACTGACGGTTTATGGGCTTTTGCCCTTCAAGGTATGTTCTGGGGCGCCATCTCTCTTGTTACTCCCTGCGTTTTCCCCATGATTCCCATCACGGTTAGCTATTTCCTCAAGCAATCAGAAAAAACCAATCACAGACCTGTCTTAATGGCGGTAGTTTACAGCCTTACTATTGTTCTTGTGCTTACCATAGCTGCGGTGGCACTTCTTTCTTTCTTTCGATTGCTCAGCGTTCACCCTGCAATGAATTTTGGCCTAGGTGGGCTTTTTGTTTTCTTTTCTTTAAGTCTGCTTGGTATGTATGAAATCGAACTCCCCAGCGGTTTGGCGAACTTTACCAGTTCCAAAGAGGGGCAAGGCGGGATGGTTGGAACCATCTTCATGGCACTGACCTTCACCATCGTAAGCTTTGCCTGTGTTGCACCTTTTTTGGGTGGTTTTGGTGGCACAGCTTCTGGATCCAATCTTACCTTCCTGCATCGCCTACTTGGCGGGTTCGCTTTTTCTGTAACTTTTGCATCACCATTTTTCCTGCTCGCTTTGTTTCCTGGATTGCTAAAGAAGCTTCCCAAGAGTGGCAACTGGCTTAATAGCGTCAAGGTAGTGATGGGCTTTCTTGAATTAGCCGCTGCTATCAAATTTTTCAGAGCAGGAGAACTTGTTTTATTTCCCGAACCTCTTCTATTCACCTACGATTTTTCGATGGCAGCCACCATTGTCCTTGCATTGTGCTGTGGGCTTTACCTTTTAGGATTTTTGCAACTCCCACACGATACGCCTTCGGATCATACAAGTGTCCCCGGGGCTGTACTAGGTTGCCTATTTCTGGCATTTGGATTGTATTTGACACCTGCATTATTAAAGTTGAAGGAAGATGGATCTCGCCTACGCCCATCGGGTGTGATTTTCGCCTGGGTCGATTCCTTCCTGCTTCCCGAGGAAAACGATGATTTACCTTTCATCGGAGATTTAGATCGAGGGCTAGAAGAAGCTAAGAAACAAAACAAGATGGTTTTCATCGATTTTACCGGTGTGACTTGCACCAACTGCAAAATCAATGAGGCCAATGTTTTTCCTATGAAGGATGTCCGGGAGCTTCTCAAAAAGTTTGTTCTGGTACAACTTTACACCGATCGTGTTCCAGATAAACTTTACTCTGCTGAGGAACGATCTTCGTTTCAGGGAAGCGCAACCAAGCAACGCACTGACGCTAATAAAAACCTCGACTTCCAAAAGTTGAAGTTCAACACCGAGCAACTTCCTCTTTATGTTGTGGTGAAACCCGATGCCAAGGGATTCATTGAAGTAGCCAGGTATGATGAGGGAAAGATCAACGATGTTTCGGCTTTTGTAAAGTTTTTAAGGTCTGGGCTTAACGGAAAATAATCGCCCGGTTCTTGACATAACCCCTATTAAGGTGTCAAATCAGCAAGTTACAACTTTCTCCCAAGGATGCACAAACAATGTCAACAGCTTCAAAAACAAAAATCATCAAAGCTCCCAAAGTTTCGAATCAGAAATTGTTCATCAATGGGAAATGGGTCAACAGCATTTCGGGCAAAACCTTTGCAACCTTGAACCCCGCAACGGGGCAGGAAATCTGCCAAGTCGCTGAAGCCGATTCTGCTGATGTCGATCTTGCTGTAAAAGCTGCGAGAAAGGCTTTTGAATCTGGACCTTGGAAAAAAATGAGTGCTGCAGAGCGAGGAAGGCGAATCAACAAACTCGCAGACCTTATGGAAAAAAATCTCCCTGAGTTGGCTGCACTCGAATCACTAGACAACGGCAAACCGCTGCGTGATTCCCTTAATGCTGATCTTCCTCTTAGTATAAAAGCTTACCGTTATTATGCTGGTTGGTGTGATAAGACTCACGGAAAAACTATACCAGTAGAAGGCGAATATTTCTGCTATACGAAGCATGAACCCGTAGGTGTTGTAGGCCAGATCATTCCTTGGAATTTCCCATTGCTCATGACCGCTTGGAAATGGGCCCCTGCACTGGCAACCGGATGCACGATTGTTTTAAAACCTGCAGAGCAAACTCCTCTTACCGCTTTACGCATGGCGGAACTTGCCCAAGAAGCAGATATTCCTGATGGGGTTATTAATGTTGTACCCGGATTTGGGCCCACCGCAGGCGCTGCAATCACCTCGCATATGGATATCGATAAAGTCGCTTTCACAGGCGAAGGCAGCACGGGCCAACTTGTCATGCAGGCTGCAGCCAAGAGTAATCTTAAAAGGGTCAGCCTTGAATTGGGGGGGAAAGCCCGAATGTTAGTTTTTGCAGATGCTGATTTGGATGCTGCAGTTGAAGGCGCCTACTTTGGTTTGTTTTTTAATCAGGGGCAATGTTGTTGTGCGGGCAGTAGACTTTTCGTTGAAGAAGATATCCATGATGCTTTTGTGGAAAAATTAGTTGCGAGGGCTAAAAAACAACGCGTGGGCGATCCATTCGATATGGCTACCACCCAAGGCCCCCAAATCTCCCAAGAACAATGCGATCGCATTATGGGTTATATCGATGTAGGCGTTTCTGAAGGTGCTAATTTGTTAAGTGGTGGCAAAAGAGTTGGAAGCAAAGGCTATTTTATTCAGCCTACCATTTTCTCGGGCGTCAAAGACAACATGCGAATTGCAAAAGAAGAAATCTTTGGCCCTGTGATGAACATTCTAAAGTTTAAAGATGTCGATGAAGTGGTTCAGCGCGGTAATAAAACCTTCTACGGCCTTGCTGCTGCGATTTGGACCAAAGATATCACGAAGGCACACCGCCTTGCTAATAATTTAAGGGCGGGCACGGTCTGGGTGAATTGCTACGATGTTTTTGATGCTGCTGCGCCTTTTGGCGGATTTAAAATGAGCGGCATTGGTAGAGAACTTGGGGAATATGCCTTAAGTCTTTATACGGAAGTAAAAACTGTGTACATAAACCTTGGCTAGCCAGCTAATAAGTGTATAAATGTACATTATTAGATGTTCTGGCCTTTTATTCCCGCTTTGAAGCATGTTATAAATTCTTCTAATGAGCAGTGTTGACTTTACTTTTAAGCTGCTTGATTAGGAGACCTTCTATGGCCAGGTTGTTAATATCCTTAATCGCTTTGTTTCTTTGCGTGGGCAATTCATTTGCTCAAACCAATGCGCCTGCAACCCCAAATCAGGTTCCTTCTGCAGCACAACTCCAGCAATACCTCAATCGCTGGGAACAAGAAATGCTCAAGGTTCAAACTCTTGCTGCAACCATTAAATTAATTGAAAAAGATAAAACTTTTGAGACCACTTCTGCTTCGATAGGCGTCGCAAAATACATGAAGCTTGGTTCTGGAACAAGCACCGTGAACCTTGCAAGTTTGGAATTGCGCAGGGAAGGCAAAGCCGATTTGGATAAAAAGTTTCTTTGCACAGGCAACTATCTTTATCAGGTTTTGTTTGAAGCAAAAGAAATACGCGCTTTCGAAATGCCCAAACCCAAGCAAGGCCAGGTAGCGGAAGATAGTTTCATGTCTTTATTGTTTGGCATGAAAGCTGAAGAAGCCCTTCGCAGATATGACATACGCCTTAGCAAAGAAGATCAATGGTATATCTACATGGATATCAGCCCCAGGTTCCCTGCAGATAAAGCAGACTTCCAGCGTGCAAGAATTGTTTTCAATCGTTCCAATTTCATGCCCAGACAATTATGGTTTGAACAACCCAATGGCAGCGAAGTCACCTGGGACATTCCGAAAATGGAAACGAATGTTAAGCTGGAAAGAAGCGAATTTGATCCACCGCGTGCCCCCCAAGGCTGGAAATTAGTTCAAGAACCCATTGCGCAGCAAGGGCAACCCCGCGTGGTTCGCCCGAAGCCCTAAAACACTCTAATTATTCACATTTAGTTCCGAAGCACCCTCATCATTCTTTCTTACATAATCCCTTTATAGCTTGGCCTTTACTGGTTATTATTATTACTGAACAACTACTTTAAAAAGTTGTCTACCATTCTTTTATTGAGGAGATCACCTGTGGCTCAAGATGGAGAACGATCTCTTGCGGTTTTTGTCGATTTCGAAAACTTAGCTTTAGGATTTCAAAACCGACGCGAAAAGTTTGACATCACCAGAGTGTTCGAACGCCTCGTTGAAAAAGGTAAGATCGTTTTCAAAAAGGCTTATGCAGATTGGAACAGGTTCAGTGCTTACACCGCTATGCTTCACGAAGCTGCAATCGAACTGACTGAAATCCCACGCAGAAGTCAGACTGGGAAAAATTCTGCCGATATAAGGCTTTGCGTTGATGCCATGGATATGGCTTATTCCAAAGAGCATATCGACACTTTTGTAGTGATCTCTGGGGATAGTGATTTTTCGCCTCTTGTATCCAAGCTTAAAGAATTAGGCAAGCATGTAATCGGACTAGGTATGCAAGAATCAACTTCCGAACTCTTACGCGACAATTGTGATGAATTCATTTATTACGAAGATTTAGAGCACAAGCATGTGGGGTTGCCAGAATTTGATTCATCCGTTCCCGATAGCAAGCGAAAAGCCTTTAAGCTGCTTCTTGATTCTTTGCTCGCAGTGCGCAGGGAAAACAAGGAAATAATCTGGTCGTCGATGGTGAAGGATACGATGAAGCGTAAAAAACCTTCTTTTAATGAAACCTACCATGGGTATAGAACCTTCAGTGAATTATTGGAAGATGCTGCAAAAAACGGTTTGCTGGAACTAGAGATGGATAGTCGAGGTCGAAGCTATATTGTGACACGCTTTGGTGCGGAAATGAAAATGGGAAAGCAATTTCAAAGTAGAAAACCAAGCCCTGCAAAAATCCGGCCTTCACAACCACCAGCTATTGGCTTAAAACCCCTGACTGAGCATGAAACTAAAAACGATACAAACGAGCCTATTTTGGTGCCTGTTGAGGAAATTCGGGATACAGTAATTGTGCCAACTGTTGAACCCATAATTTCTGCGGTAATCAGTTCGGGGGAAGACGATATTCTTTTCTCTAGACGATAATAAAATTTGTTCCAGCAATCATCGAAAGTGCATTAAACTTATCTTATGCCAAGAGTAGCAATCATAGGTGGTGGGATCTCGGGACTGACATTAGCCTACAGGCTAAGGCAGTACTTAGCTGATGTTGATGTTCAAATTTTAGAAAGTGAAAAGAGTGTCGGGGGAAAAATAGATTCCGTCAAGGATCAGGGATTTCTTTACGAATCGGGCCCCAACGGGTTCCTCGACAGCAACCCCTCCACACTCAACCTCAGTAAAGAACTCGGCCTTGGCGAACAACTAGCACCTGCCAACGAAGCTGCTGCAAAAAAACGCTTTCTCCTCATGGGGGGAAAACTACGCATGCTGCCCTCTTCAATAATCGGGCTTTTAACAACTGATGTTCTATCTTGGCGTGCAAAATTAGCCCTCGCCTTCGAACGATTCCAAAGCAACAAGCAAAACCTCCCCGATGAATCCATTTACGCTTTTGCCCAAAGAAGAGTAGGCACAGAAATCGCTGAAAAACTTGTCGACCCTTTTGTAACAGGGATATTTGCTGGCGATGCCAGACTCGTAAGTTTTCAAGCTGGTTTCCCTAGGTTGGCAGCAATGGAAAAGAATCATGGCAGTATTAGCAAGGGGCTTAAAGCCGCTCGCAAAGCCAGGCAGATCAGTAATCCGGAAGGAGGGCGATCCTCAGGTCAACTCTGGTCTTTCAATCAAGGATTGGGAACACTCATCGAAGCCCTAGCAGAAAAACTAGGTAAATCAAACATCAGGCAATTCAAAGCAACTAATTTGATTCATAACAAAGAACACAGCAAGTGGACTGTTGAAGGTAGCAATGGTGAATCGGAGTCGTATGATCTAGCCATCCTTTCCTGCCCAGCTTTTTCCCAAGCCTCAATTCTTAAAAACCTAGATGCAATGCTTGCAGATAAAATAGCAACTATACCCTACAACAGTTTAGCGGTGGTAGTGATGGGTTTTCGCAGCGGCGATGTTCCGATCCCACTTGAAGGGTTCGGGTATCTAACCCCGAGTTCTGAAAATCGAGCCATCCTTGGTGTTCAATGGTGTTCCTCAATCTACCGTGGTCGGGCACCCGCAGGTGCGGTGCTACTACGGGCAATGTGTGGCGGAGCATCTAGGCCTGAAATGGTAGACCTTGACGATGATTCGATTGCAAAAATCGTCTACCGAGAATTGCAGGCCTCCATGCAAATCCAAGCCCCTCCTTATTTTCTAAAGGTGGTTCGATGGAAAAACGCAATACCTCAATACATGGTCAATCATCTGGAAAAGGTAAAGGAAATCGAGGAGTCATCAGCAAAGCATCCGGGATTGTATTTAACAGGCAACGCTTACAAGGGAATTTCAATTAATGATTGTGTAGAAAACGCAGAAAATCTTGCGGTCCAGATTGCCCGATGGTGGAGTAGAAGCAGGGAAACAAACAGTTAAACTGTTTATTTGTTTTACTCTTATGATGATTGTTTTAATATGCGTTTTATTATTTAGATGGCCTTTTTGTTTTGCAGGAAAGTAATTATGAAGGATGTTATTAGTTTGATTTTAGGTGGTGGCCGTGGAACTCGTTTATATCCCCTTACCCAGCTAAGAAGCAAACCCGCAGTGCCAATTGGTGGAAAATACCGATTGATCGATATTCCAATAAGTAACTGCATCAACAGTGGTTTCAACCGTATATATGTTTTGACTCAGTTTCTAAGTGTCAGCCTTCACAGGCATATTGCAAACAGTTACAAGTTCGATCCATTCGGGAAAGGTTTTGTAGAAGTTCTTGCAGCCCAGCAAACCAACGAGGGGCAGAATTGGTATCAAGGCACAGCCGATGCAGTCAGGCAGCAAATCCGATATGTGGTTGAAGATCAGGCAAAGGAAGTAATGATACTTTCTGGGGACCAACTTTACCGGATGGATTTTCGAGAACTGCACAACTTCCATCAGGAAACAAAAGCCGATGTCACCATTGCTGTTCTTCCCGTTTCCCAAGAGCAGGTATCAGGGTTTGGAATTGTGCAAGTGGACGAAACATCAAAAGTTCACGCCTTCATAGAAAAACCAAAAACCATCGAAGAAATAGAGCCCTATGCAGTATCACAAGATTGGTTATCTAGAAGCGGTATCCACGCAAAAAACCGCCCCTACCTTGCCAGCATGGGTATCTATTTATTCAATCGCAAAGCCCTGCTAGATCTACTTAACTCACGCCCACTTGCCACGGATTTTGGGAAGGAAATCTTCCCTAAAAGTATCAAAAATTACAATGTTAAGGCTTTTCTTTTTGATGGGTACTGGGAGGATTTAGGAACCATCAAGGCTTATCACGAAGCCAATCTTGCGCTTGCAACTCAAAACCCACCCTTCGATTTTCATAGCCCCAATGGCGTGATTTACACCCGAATGCGATTTCTACCAGCATCCAGATTTCATGGAACTACCCTTTCAAACACCCTTGTTAGCGATGGATGCGTGATCGAAGAAGGTTCAAACCTTGATAACTGCGTGATCGGGGTGCGCAGCAGAATAGGCAAAAATGTAACTCTTAAGGAATGCGTTATCATTGGCGCAGATCGCTTTGAAACAGATAAAGAAAGAGCAGATAATCTCGCCAAGGGAATACCCAACCTCAATGTTGGTGATAACTCTATAATTCATTGTGCAATATTAGATAAGGATTGCAGAGTAGGTAGAAATGTAAGATTGACAAACACAAAAAAAATCCAGCACGATGAGGGCAACAACTTTGTCATTCGCGATGGGATTATTTGCATTCCAAGAGGCAGCATCATTCCAGATGGAACGGTGATTTAACAGGAGTGTTTTGCGAGTCTGGTTCGTAAGGCATTTATTCAAATTGCTTCTTAAGAAACGCCAACTCTTTCTTTGCAAGATCTTTCCTATTAGGTAAGCTTGCAGCTTCATATTCACCATGCAAAACAATGGTGCCTTGAAATTTCGCATCTTTTATGCCCTTGGAAACATCATTCCAACGAACAATTCCAGAGCCTGCAGGAATAACCTTGAAAGCCCAATCCCCCTTGGCTTGCTCCCACAAAATATCTTTGATTGCAATGATGGAAAGCCATGGGCGCAGGATTTCAAGTTCCATCTTTATGGGGCCGCCATTGACAGCTAAATGCCCGGTATCAGCAAAAGCACCAACATGATGAGGATCGAAATCGGTCAAAAGTTCTTTGAGTGAGACCGCATTATTTCCTATGTTAGCGCCCGAATGAGTGTGGTAAACAACTTTTACCTTGGTTTGTTGCGCAAGTTTCGCGAAGCCCTGGAGTTTTTTTCGGGCGGATTGTAGGTCATCGTTAAAGCTTCCTTTGTATGTGAAATACCCTATTTTAATCATAGGTACACCAGCAAGTGCGCAAGCTTCAAAAAGGCTCTTCGCTTCCTTACTTTCAGCATCAACCAACGAAGTAGGTGCACTAACCAAGGGAATATCCAATTTGTTTTGCTTCATGATTGCAGCAAACTTGGGTAATTCTAAAAGCACATTAGCAGGTTCAATTGGATACCCCGGACGAACTGCAAGATCCAACCCATCTACGCCCGTTTCTTTGCAAAATTCAACCAATGCAGAAGGGGCCAAATCCTTGAGTGTCTTAGTGAAGTAAATATATTGCATGACTTGTCCCCTGCTAGAACATGATGGAATAAACAATATGGTTTATTCCATCATGAAGTATGACCAAGCGCAAAAGAATAAAAGTGCGAAAGTTATTCGACCGTATTTTCGAGCACGCCTATCCCTGCAATTTCAATTTTGATGACATCACCTGAAATCAGGGTAAATTGGTCAGGAGGAACAACCCCTGTCCCCGTTAAAAGGAATGCCCCCTCAGGGAAATCATTTTCTTTAAAGAGCCATGAAACCAGATCTTCAAGTTTTCTCGCCATGGAAGCGAGAGAAGTTTTCCCTTCAAAAACCTGGACCCCTGCCCGATGAATTTGAAGATGAATGGAGCAAGCCTCGCCTTGCGGAAGAAATTTGGCAAGGGTTACAACAGGGCCGATTGCACAAGCACCGGAATACATCTTGGCTTGGGGAAGATAAAGCGGGTTTTCCCCTTCAATATCTCGAGCACTCATATCATTGCCAATGGTGAACCCGACAATTTTTCCTACCGGAGAAACAACCAAGGTAAGCTCAGGCTCAGGGACGCTCCACTTGCTATCTTTTCGGATACGGACTTTTTGGCCAAAAGAGGCAACCTTTGCAGGGATGGATTTGAAAAAGAGTTCAGGTCTTTGAGCCTTGTAAACGAGGTCGTAAAATTTGGCAGCCCCTTCCGATTCGCGCTCACGGGCTTCTCTACTACGCAAATAGGTTACACCGGCAGCCCATACCTCTTGCTGATCAATAGGCACTAAGAAATTAACAGAAGCCAGGGGGATTTTTTTTGCAGAAGAAGTGGCACGAATTTCAACTTCATGTTCAGGGTTGGCCGCATGAAGAATTTTGCTGAAGAGTTGGGGTTCTTTGGCCAATTCACCCAATACAACAACTTCCTGATCTTGAACCAAGCCAACAAATAACAATCCATCATGACTTTTAAATTTGCCAATTCTCACAGCAATACCCCTTTAATTCTAGTTTTTCTGAAACGATACCCACAGTTTAGGAACTTCCAACAATCGTCCTTTATCTACGAATTCTTTTGATTTTTCCAGTGCCGATTTTAATAAAGGATGAAATGCCACTGCCTGAAGAGGTTTCGGTATGGGCGAAACAAGTTCGGATATTATTTTGGAAAGCAACGCATCAACCCCCAAACCTGACAAAGCAGAGATACCCATTGAATCTTTACGAAGGCGTGAAGCATTAAAGCCATCTAGATCAATCTTATTGATAACCTCAACAACCTTTTTATTATTAAAAAGAACAGGGGGTTGGATTTCAGTAACAGAACAATCTTGGACCCACAGGACCAAGTCGGCCTGCTCCATCGCATTGGTGCCCATAAGCATTCCCGCATTTTCCAAAGGGTCGGAACTGTTACGCAATCCAGCAGTATCTGCAAAAGAAACAGGCCAACCTTCAATGGCTGTTTCAAGCCAAAGAACATCGCGAGTGGTGCCCGGAACTTCAGAAACAATGCTGCGCTGATAACCCGCAAGTATATTCATCAGACTGCTTTTGCCAGCATTCGTGGGGCCTGCCAAAACAACCTTCCAAGGTTCAACCAATCTGGAACTTAAGAAAGAATACTTTGCGATATCAACAAGCAAAGCTAAGGCATTTTCGCAATCGCCTTGGGTTATAGAAACAAGAAAAGAATCAAGCCAAAGCCTAAAAGCGCCATGAAACTGATCAAGCAAAATTTTGGAAGGTTCGATGGTAGTTGCCTGATTAAGCAAAATCAACGCCATCGATTGCAAAGGGTCTGTAGTCGTATGGGTAATAAAATCCTGCCAACTGCAAAGGGTCGCCCCCTCTGCCTGCAAAAATTCGAGAAGCATGGAAACAACTTGGGTTCCACCATGAGGATGTATTTCCAGATGCATGGGGCTGATTGTTTTACAACCCAAAATGACTTCATCGCCATGCCCTTGTCCCAACCTTCCAAGAAAAACATCTCCAGGTACAGGAGAAATGGGTAAAGGCTTCTTGTTTCTAGGCTTAAAAACCTTAAAGATGATTTCCCAAGCGCTAGGCCCAAACAAGGAAAGAGTTGCAATTGCACTTTTACCAGGCGGGGTCAATCGTGCCAGATATGTTGCACTACGAGGATTAACCATCGGAGGATTCCTCAACTAGCAAGGAAAGCCCTGTTAGAACCAGATTGGGGAAATATCCTGCACCTTCATTTAAATGATTGGCAAGAAGCAAGCCATCGCCTCCTGTAAAAAAGAGCACAGCTTTTGCACTAATTTGCGTTTCTAGTTTTTTAATAAGCCTGTCAACACCACCTAAAAAAGCGTTACCAACTCCAAAAGAAATGGCTTCGAAAGTGTTAGCCCCTGATGTTTTGCGGATCTGATCCGTGAAAGATACTTCCGGTAATTGCGCAGTGTATTGATTCAAAGAACGAGCCATTAATTTGAGCCCAGGCATGATTGCTCCGCCTAAAAATCCATCTCTGCAGCTTGCTAAATCAACAGTAACAGCGCTGCCTGCATCAACGACAATCACTGGTTCATTTTTAGCTACAAGTTTTAATGCAGCAAAAGATGCTACAAGGCGATCGATCCCCGTAGCAGCGGGATTATCAACATTAATTTGCATCCTGAGATCAGCATGCGAAATCAATCTAACATTATCACTCTGCTGTTTAAGCCATCGGAAATGATTATTAAGCACATCAGGAACAACGCCACAAATCAAAATAGAATTGATCGAACCTTTGCACCAAGTGTTCCAAGAATTTTCCCAAGAAGAAACATCTGCTAGATCAAGTCTAAAATGCTCAAGAAGAACTCCTTGATCGAATAAGCCCCATTTAATGGAGCTATTGCCTACATCGATTGCAAGGAAAGATGGTTTCATTCTTCATCAGGGTTCTTGATTTTTTTAAGCTCGCGGGTTACAGCCTGAATCATGGTTGCCAACCCTTGCCCGGTTACAGCAGAAATCGCAATGACTTCTTTGCCTAACTCCTTTTCAAGTTCTTTTCGAACAAGATCGCTGTCAGTAAGTTCCGATTTACTTAAAACGATAATCTCAGGCTTAAGGACAGTATCTTTGCCATGCAAATCCAGTTCGTTACGAATGGAATGATAGTTGGCAAGAGGTGTGGTTTGATCCATTGGAAAAGGCTCAAGCACATGAATGATGACAAGCGTTCGTTCAACATGGCGAAGGAATTCATGCCCTAAACCAACACCTTGATGGGCACCTTCAATAAGGCCGGGCAAATCAGCGAGAATAAAAGCTCGCTCGCCACCAATCATCACCTGACCAAGATTGGGATGCTTTGTGGTAAAGGGATAAGAGGCAATTTCAGGATGCGCCCTAGAAAGACGACTAAGAAGAGTCGATTTACCTGCATTTGGTTTGCCTACTAAACCAACATCTGCAATCACTTTAAGTTCAAGAGAGATATGCTTCTCTTCGCCAGGTGTACCGGGCTGAAATTCCCTGGGCGCCCTGTTAATAGATGTGGTAAAGGCCCGATTACCCCTGCCCCCCCTGCCACCAACCGCAACAATTACCTGCTCATTGGGAAGGGTTAAATCCTTGAGAATATTACCCCTGTCACGATCAAGAACAAGAGTGCCTGGGGGTACAGCAATAATAAGGTCGTGGGCTTTTTTTCCGTGACAATTATCGCCCATGCCCGCCCCGCCGCCATCTGCACGCCAATGCTTTCGATTTACAATATTGGCAAGGCTGTCGGTTCCTTCAATGGCACGAATGATGACATCGCCACCATCGCCGCCATCACCGCCATTGGGGCCACCCTTGGGAATGTATTTTTCCCTCCGGAAACTAACGCATCCGGAACCACCATCACCACCCTTGACATAAATTGAGACACGATCAACAAACATGATGTAACCCTTCTTTCATTGCTATAAGACAATTTTAGAGAGGGTGAAGAGTAATCAAAGGTATAAATTAAAACTTGAGGAAAAAATCAGTAGGCATTACGATGGATCATACCGTTGAAAATGGTCATCCAAAGGATGCGAACATCCATCCAGGGAGTCCAATGGGTGATGTAATAAAGGTCGTATTGCAGCCTTTTTCGCAAAGAAGTGTTCCCGCGCCATCCATGAACTTGAGCCCAGCCAGTAATACCAGCTTTAACGGTATGCCTAGCCATATAATTAGGAATAGTCTTGCGAAATTTATCAATAAAGACCGGCCGTTCTGGTCGTGGGCCAACCAAACTCATTTCTCCACGAAGAACATTAATCAATTGGGGAAGTTCATCAATACTGGTTTTACGAAGAAAAGTGCCAAGAATAGTCCTGCGATCATCATTTTTCGCAGCCCAAACCGCACCTGAAGCATTTTCAGCATCCATTTTCATGCTTCGAAACTTAAGCATTTGAAATGATTTACCATTTAACCCGCATCGTTCTTGGGTATAAAAAACCGGTCCCCGACTGGTCAATTTGATCAACACAGCAATGCAAACAAGCAGCGGAGAAATTAAAACAAAACCAACCAAAGAAAGAATAATATCCATACCCCGCTTAAACATTACATTTAATCCAAAATGCGGATTCTCTTTCAAAGAAATGAGGGGCATGCCATCAACATCAACTGTAGAAAGGGCCATCCCCGCAAGATCCGGTATATCTGCTGCCAACCGAACATCTACAAAAGTATCAGCAAGTATTTCATAAACATTGCGAACCTCATCATAACGGTTCATGGGCAAAGCAATGAAGACATGGCTAACGGAATACTGGGCAATTAAATTGGGAAGGTCTTCAAATTTTCCCATAATATCAAGATCTTTGCTGAAAGTTGAGACTTGGTCTTCTACATAACCAACATTTTTAATTCCCAGCCAGGAATTTGTTTTGAGAAGGGTTGCCATTTTTCGGGCAACCCTTCCGGTGCCCACAATGATTGCAAAAGATTGGTCATACCCTCTGGATCGAAAATCTCTGATCAATTTCCAATTGATTTGCCTGACAAAAAAAATGGTGAAGACATTGAAGGCGCCAAAGAGAGAAACCATGGCTCGTGAGCCAGAAAGATCCTTGCGAAAAAAATCGACCGCAAGTAAAAGTAAAACTAGAAAGAAAGTTCCTTTGATCGAACAAAAAGCTTCTTCACGCATTCTGCGCATGCGGTTGATTTTGTATTGATCGGTGAAATGGTACGCCACTGCAGCAGTGAACAAAACCCAAGGGATATGGCTGAAAAGCGTGTCATTTTCATTCGGGTTTGAAACTAAAGGTATCCAGCCCGTTTCAAATCGCACTTGATATGCGGCAAGCCATGCAATGCTTGTCGCAAGGATGTCGCAAACAAAAAACCAAACAATTATCAACTGACTTCTGCGCTGGATCATGATGCCATCCGTGGCTAATGCCTCCTGAAGTTACATGGCTTAAATTAAGCTTTGCAGGGTAAAAAAGTCTAGGCCAAGATGGTTTGCCTATTTTGCCAACCTTGGCAGAAAATATGCTGTATGCTATTATCTCTGGAAATAGTTCGTGTAAACTACTATTAATAAATAATAGTTGGCATGATATGCGCAACTTATTTGACAACGATAATTTGGGAAAGGAATTTTACGATGGCTCATGTTGTAACCCAACCCTGCAATGACTGCAAATACACCGACTGTGTTGCTGTTTGCCCTGTTGAATGCTTTTACATGGACGACAAGATGGTTTACATCGATCCAGCAGATTGCATCGACTGTGAAGCATGCGTTCCTGAATGCCCAGTTGAGGCAATATTCTCTGAATCCAGCGTACCTGGCCAGTGGAAGAGCTTTATTCAGCTTAACACCGATAGATCCAAGGCTCTAAAAACCAGCAAAGGCCACATCACGGAAAAACAAGATCCGCTTGAAGGCCCTGAGTGCAAAAAGAAATAAGTTTCTTACACGATTTAAAGCATAAAGGCTCATCTGACTTTTTTAGACTCAGATGAGCCTTTAAACTCTATTGGAACCTCCATGAATCTAACTGGAATTTTAATCGTTCAGCTAGGCACACCGGACGAACCAACCGGCCCGGCTTTACGCAGATATTTAAAACAATTTTTATCCGATCCAAGGCTGATCGAGATACCAAAGTTAATTTGGTGGCCACTCTTAAACCTAATCATTCTCAATACGCGCCCAAAACAATCTGCCAAAAAATATGCCCGTGTATGGGATGAAAAAACCGGTTCTCCTTTGATGCATTACACCCAAATGCAAACCAAATTATTGCAAGAGAAATTCCCTGGAACTCCTGTGGGATTCGGGATGCAAATTGGAAATCCTGCATTGCTCGAAACGATCAAAAAAATGGTCGCTAATGGCATTGAAAAAATCATCGTTTTCCCAATGTATCCTCAATACTCAGCAACAACAACCGCTTCCGCAATGGATACCCTAGGCATGGCACTGCAGAAAATCCGCAGAGTACCCGCCATCAGGTTTATTCCTCCGTACTACCAACATCCAGCATATATCAAGGCATTAGCTACCATTATCCGCGAACAGGAAGCCAAACTTAGCTGGAAACCAGACCACCACTTAATCAGCTTTCATGGTATTCCTATTTCCTACTGCCAGCGAGGCGATGTTTACGCCACCCATGTGAAACGAACCACATTTGCATTGGTCAAAGAGATGGGCTGGTCGAGAGATTACTGGACACAATCTTTTCAATCCTTGTTCGGAAGAGAAGAATGGCTTAAACCCTACACCGAAGAAACCTTGAAAAAAATGGCCAAAAAAGGCATTAAAAAGGTCTTCGTAAGTACACCAGGCTTCACCTCTGATTGCTTGGAAACTATTGACGAAATTGGTCACGAAGCCAAGGAAGTGTTTGTTGAAGCAGGTGGCGAAGAACTATTCCAATGCCCTTGCCTCAATGATCACCCCGCATGGATTGAAGCAATGAAAACCATTGTTGACGAAGAAGGCGCGGGCTGGCTTTAAACTAGATAAACTTTAAGGATTATTTCAGCACTTAGGGTAATTCCCCTTATAGTTGTTGTGCCACATCACTTATATTCGCCCATCAAATTATTTATCCACCTTGCTGATTAACAACCAACAACCAATCCGATAAGAATAGTGTCAGGGAGAACACCGAAGAGCACCTTGAAAGATTCTCACCCCACTTGTTTGAGTTTCGGCTTTTTGTTCTCTTGATTTGAAGTACGGTAGCGCATGGCAGCACTGCCGTACTTTTTTTATTTACCCTTCAAAACTGCTTTAAATCTGCTGGTCAAATTGGCAACACGATATAGCTCATCTATAGGATTTGGGTGATCATCAACTCTGAAATCCAACCATCGATCGCCTAGAGAATTAGGGCCTCCATTTGGTTTTACCACTAAAAGAGCAGCGGATTGTTTCCCGCGCTTATCACCCCCAGCTTTTTCCCCTGCTGCCAAGCTAACAAGAAGCCTAAATCCCAAGGAACCTTTGGTTTCTTCAAACTCTTTCGCCATTGAATCCAGTACCTCTGGGCCTGTAAGAAGATTGCCTTGGCAGGAATAATTTTTACCCGCTTTAGCCCCGGCCCACGGGTTGCACTTTGATCCGGTATAGTTTGCAATCATGCCATTCTTGTCTATTACGCCTACCTGCCTGATATCTCGGCCTGCATCCTCCTTCATTAACTCATCAAGGGTTTCCTTGGCGCTTTTCCCTTTACCCATAAGTTCTAAGGCCGCATTACCCAAAAGGACATTAACACTACTTTGAGTTGCAACCGCTCCAACACCCGCTTTTGCCCATGGCACAGCACTACCAACTGCCAGGTATTTGGATGCAACCGCAACACCCCATTCCTTGGTATCAGGATCAAAAGCAACGATAGAAAAAGTATTGCAGTTTGCCCGTTCATCAACAACAGCCCCAGAAAAAGCTGTGCCAGCAATTAAACAAGCCATAGGGATTAAAAAGAAAGTGCACACAAAGATCAACTTTTTCATTATCATGACTCCTTCTGCAATGAAGCAAATAAACATAAAGTAGATTGACAGAATTTTACCAATCAGGAAACCATGACGCCATGAAAGAATATATTCTCGTTACAGTCTGTTCAAAAAAAGAAGAGAGCGGGAACAACTTTTCCCAAAGACTGAGCCTGTTTTGGACGCAAATGCTAAGGCAAAACCCAGAAGAATTCGAAAAAGTATATGCGGAATGCACTGAATTTGAAAATCATGTAGGAATCCTAGGCCGAAAGTACGCCATCTTGCCTGAACTCGCTGATCTTCTCAAAACCAAACTCCTTAACGATGGATTCGATGTCTTAGATATCGAGACCGAAGACTTTTACTCCCCCTACGAAATCACTGCACCAGATTGGATGCAAATCGAACACTAAAAGTTTCACCCTTCAGCGAACCTCTCTTGCCCAAATTGCTGCAAAATCATTATTCTTGTGCTGGAGTGTTGTTCTCCTGAACAAGAGCGGATGTCATGAAGATTTTTATAAGTGCCGGCGAACCAAGCGGTGATTTGCATGGCAGCAATTTAGCCAAGGCACTATTGGCAAAAAATCCGACCATCGAATTATTTGGGTTTGGTGGCAGCAAGATGCAAGAAGCGAACTGCAAGTTAATTTATCCCTTGGTTGATTTTGCGGTGATGGGATTGTACCAAGCGTTGAAAGCCTACCCGCAATTCAAAAAAATCCTGCAACTGGCAATTGATCATTTTATGCAATGTAAGCCAGATGTTTTAGTACTCATAGATTACCCAGGATTTCACTGGTATCTTGCTGCTGCTGCCAAAAAGCTAGGCATACCAGTCATCTATTTTGTACCACCGCAAATATGGGCATGGGCCTCCTGGCGAGTGAAAAAGATGCGCAGGCTTACCGACCTCGTACTCTGCAATTTCCCCTTTGAAGAAACATGGTTCAAGCAGAACAATGTTCCTGCCAAGCTTATAGGTCACCCGTTTTACGATCAGATTCTAAACCAAAAACTTGATGAAGAATTTATAGCAGGAGAAAAATCAAAACCGGGATTGGCGATAGGGCTTCTCCCCGGCTCACGAAACCAAGAAGTTGCAATGAATTTTGAAACCCTATTTAGGGCAGCAACACTCCTTAACAAACAACATCCGGAAACAAGATTTCTGGTAGCGGCATTTTCTGAAGCCCACAAAACAACCATCCTCAATAAACTCAAAAACACCACCCTACCTATCGAGGTTTATACAGGAAAGACCCCGGAGATCATGCATCTTGCGTATGCATGCGCTTCGGTCTCGGGATCAGTAAGCCTAGAACTCCTTGGCGCACAAACCCCTTCCGTGATTATTTTTCAAACCTCGCCACTTATGTCGATAGCCGCCCGCGCTCTTAAAAACACTCCCTACATAACTTTAGTGAATTTGTTGGCTGGGAAAGAGCTATTCCCTGAGAGGTTTGGCTATTATTGCAAGTCAAAATGGGTGTTCAATCAACTAAGTGACTGGGTGAAATTCCCAGAAAAACGCAATTCATTAGCACAAGAATTAGGGGTATTGAAAGCCTCGATCATGTCGGGGGGTGCATCCGAAAAAGGCGCAATTGAAATTATTAACTTCGTTGAAAATAAAAAAGCTCAGACAGCAAACGCTGCCTGAGCTTAAATGATTGAGAACCTAATTAGAATTGAATCCCACCATTATAAAGCAAAGAAATATTAGACAAATCGCTGTTGTTCTGGCTTTGCAAAACACCATTCCAAATGTAATCCCACTCCAACCTAAGACCTGCAATCAAGTTGACCTTTCCAAAAGGTATTTGCAAATCAGAATGGATCGAAAGAAATACAGCACCAACAGTGTCTTTCAAGTTTGGGAAACCAACAAATTCAGTTTTTGCTGAACCATATCTACCACCAACATCACCACCAATTCGCCAAGAGTTATCTTTATTAAACGCATCGCCTCGGAGGTAATATTCTTTCCCACCTGACAAGTTAACAAAAGTGGTATTCAAAGAGATAATACCAACTGTGGGATTAAGTGTGATTGATTTATTAACACCGATACCAAATTCGCCACTGCGATCAAGATAAGGAAGGTTAAAAAGTTGAATATTAGCTTCTCGATTATTGCTGTTGTAATG
>Ga0194035_1000116_pt1 | contig 46396 bp, 51 predicted proteins | sample JunL2320m_MetaG_FD_148680 | JGI IMG/M metagenome (GOLD analysis project Ga0194035, IMG submission 148680) | Anoxic zone freshwater microbial communities from boreal shield lake in IISD Experimental Lakes Area, Ontario, Canada - Jun2016-L239-20m | ecosystem: Environmental > Aquatic > Freshwater >...
GGGAGAAGTTAAGGGGTGGGGCGCAGGAGGGCGGCGGCGCCGATGAGGCCGGCCTCGCCGCCGAGGGCGGCCGGGACCACCCGCAGCCCGGAAATGAAGTCCAGGCCGGTATAGCCGCGCAGCGCCGCGTGCAGAGGATCGAACAGCACTGCGCCGGCGTTGGCCACGCCACCGCCGATGACCACCAGATCCAGGTCGCATACCGCCGCGACGGAGGCGATCATGGCCGCGATGGCATCGGCTCCGCGCCGGAAGGCCCGCAGCGCGATGCCGTCACCGCTCGCAGCAGCATCGGCAAGTTCCTTGGCGCCGGCGTCGGGTGCGGCAATCCACCCCTGCTCGCGGGCCCAGCTGACCAGATGCGGTCCGCTGGCGATGGCCTCGACGCAGCCGTGTCCGCCGCAGCTGCAGGGCGGTCCGTGCTGATCGACGACGACGTGGCCGACATGCCCGGCGTTGCCGCTGCGTCCGCCGTAGGGCGCGCCGTCGAGCACGAGGCCACCACCGATACCGGTGGACACCACCATGCCGAGCATGAACGTCGCACCCTGCCCCGCGCCACACCAGTGCTCGCCCAGAGCCATGCACAATCCGTCGCCGGCCAGTCGCACCGGCACACCGGGTACCGCGGCGGCTACCCGATCGCGGATCGGGAAACCGCGCCAGCCGACGATGTTGAGCGGGCTGATGGTGCCGTCGGGCAGATGGATCGGCCCGGCCGAGGAGATTCCCACTCCGCTGACCTCTCCCCCGGCCGCGGCCAGCGCGTCGACGACGGTGCGCTCAGCGGCGGCCCATACCTGTTCGGGGTCGGTGCTACGCGGGGTGGGCTGCCGATTCTGATGCAGCAGTTGACCTTCTGAGTCGACGAGCCCGGCGGCGATCTTGGTGCCGCCGATATCGAGGACGAGGGTGGGCCGTCGGGCAGGAGCGAAGCGACCCGGGGATTTAGGAGAGGCGGCCATCAGTGCCTGTGCACGTTATCGGGCTGACGGGGATCGCCGGGATGTTCGTAGCCCGGCGCCAGCCACACCAGGGCGGCGGTGCGCTGGCCGAGCCAGAGCCGGAACGCGCGCCGGCGGGCCGCACCCCGCAACATCTCCGCGATCTTCCGCATCGCGTCGGCCTCGGAGTCCGACGCGAAGCGGCGCGGGTTGCGACGGTGGTAGTCGGCGATGGTGTCCTCATCGACGTCGACGCCGGCGGTGACATGCGCGTACACCGCCCGCGCGAGCGGATCGGCCAGCACGCCGACGGCGACGCTGCCGATCTCCAGCCGTGCGGTCAGGTCCGGCAGCACGGCGTCGGTGTCGGGGGTGGAGTCGGTGACGGTGACACCGAGTGCGTCGGCCTCGCGGGCCACCACCCGTTCGGTCACCAGCAGTTGGGTCAGCCACCGCCGGAGTTGACGGCCCTCGCTGGTGTCCGGCCGCGGCAGCGCGGCGGTCTGCGGCGAGGTCCGCAGCACCGCCTCGCGGGCGTCAACCTCGCCGATCTCCACCGGATCCCCGGCGACTGTCGCCGCGAGATTCATCGGACGGTCACCGCCACCGCGGGCGTGTAAAGCAACCGCCCGGCACAGCCGACGCGGATCAGCGCCCACCACGTTCCGGGTGTGACCCACGGCGGCGGGCTGATATCGAAGCCCACCTCCACCGCCGAGCCGGCGGGCAGGTCCGCTCCGCAGGCTGCCGGGCCCATCCATTCCCAGGTGCCCCACGGGCTGATCAGGTGGGCCTCTACCGCCAGATCCGCCCGGGCGTCGGTGCTGACCGTGACGGCGATCCGGGCCCGCTCGCCGCGATTGACGACAACATCGGTGGGTTCGGTGATCAGACGCACCAGTTCCTCGGACCGCTCGGCGCCGACGGTGATGACGCAGACGTCCTCCACGGTCTGTCGCCAGGCGGGCGGGACGTCGCCGGCCAACGTCAACTGGGCGCGCACCGGGTAATGGCCGGGGGTGGCGTCATGCGGCACGGTGACGGCGATCTCGAACTCGCGGTAACCGCGGGCGGGCAGGTCGACGGGTAAGTCGCCGCTCGGTTCCCACCCGCGCGGGTAGCGCAGTCGCACCGTGCCGGCCAGGGCGGCGTCGCTGCAGTCGCTGGCCACGGTCACCCGCAGATGTACCGTCTCGCCGGGGGCGGCCGTGAGCGCCTCGGGATGAAGGTGGGCGACGGCGGGCAGTCCACCCAGCGGAGCCGGGCCGCGGTTGTGCAGCCAGTACCGGGCATACAGCGGTTGGGCGGCCTCGGCATCGGGGGCAAGTGCCACTTCGCCGGCGTCGATCAGCGGCGTGGCGTCGAGCCGGGCCGCCACGGTCGCGATCTGGTATCCGTGCAGATGCAGCGGCGGGTCGTCAGCGAGCCGGACAAACTCCAGCAGATTGGCCGATGTCAATTCCGAGAGCGTGCCCACCGGGCTGGCGATCACGATATCGGTTGGCGCACCAGTGGTTTCGATCAATCGGATGGTGACGTCGGTCGGATCGACCTCGACTGAACTTCCGGTGGCCGTCGGATTCCCCCGAACCTTCAACGCGCCCAACTGAACCGTTCGCTCAGGCTGGACGCTCAGTAGCGAACCGTCAGCAGGCAGTTCCCCGCCCGCCTCGTCCACGACGACGGCAAGCAGGGCATGATTGAATTCCGCACTCCGGAAGGGCATTTCAACCGCACGCCAGTCCCCCGGACCGGTGACCAGAGCGAAGTCGAAGGTATGGCTCCAGTGCTGAAGCTGGAAGTTGGAGCCGTCCGGGGCTTTGCGTTGCGGTGGGTCGATCCACACACCTGAAGGCCAGCCGGTGCACGACCGCATCAACGAGGTGTGCAGGGTGCCGTCGCGTTCGACGGCGAAACCGGGAACCCCGCGGTTGATCAATGCGACGGTGTGTGACTCGAACTCTCCGCAGTCGGCGGCAACGTCTTGTTCGACGATGATCTCCGCATCATCAAGATCGGCCACCAGCGCGTCGATCGCGCCATTACCGGCGACGATCAACACCGGCAATACCAGCACGCCGCGGAGGTCGGCGTCAGGAATCCACACCGCGGCGAGGGAACTCGCCGCCGGCACAAAAACCCGGGCCGTTCCGGTGGCGGCGAGTTGGCGATTCAACTCAGCCGCATAGACCGGATCCGCGGCCGCGAGCACAGCGGCGGTGAAGGCATTGACATCAGGGCCGCCTAAAGAAATGCGGGCGTCCGGCAGGTTCGAGTCGACCTCGAGGTGGCCGTACCGGGTGTGCTCGGCGGCGCTGCAGGTGGCAGTCACGCCGGTGCGTACCAGCGCCACCATGAGATCGCGGGCCACGTCGCCGGCTTCGCTCGGCGCGATGACTTCAGCGACCGACACCGCCCGGGTCGCCGACCCCACCCGAATCCGGGCAGCAGAGGACAACCCGAACCAGCCGTGCGCGGGGTTGTCCAAAGTCCACGGGTGCGCCGCGGTGTCGACGGCGTGATCCTCGCCGGATTCGTGGTCATGCATCAGCCCGAAGCCGCGGCCCACGACGGCGTCGCCGACCTCGCTGACCGGCAGTGCGCCGGGCACCGGGCACGGCCAGCGCAGTCGCACCAGTCGGTCGGCACCGGTGAACTCGTCGATGACGGTGCGGCAGTCCACCCGGTCGATGCCGTGCCACAACGTCAGCGTCTGGGTGTAGCGCAGCACCTCGCCAATGGCTCCGCGGACCACGATCCGCTCGCCCAGTGGGCTGCGATAGACCGCAACCGATTCCGCGCGCGCGGCCGATGAGCATTGCACCGGACCGATCGGCAGCAGATGCCACGGCCCCTCGCCGGCGTCGGGGTGGGCCGGATATTCCTCGTAGACGGCGAGTTCATTGCCGGCCCCGCCAGAGGCAATCAACTCCCGTCCGGACTCGATCTCGACCAGGGAGACGACGGTGCCGCCGCGGGCCGGGTCGACGCGCAGGCGGTGGAACTCGTTGGCGATCGAGATGCGAGAGACGGGTTCCCACTCGCACGTCTGCGAACCGGAAACAATCTGATAGGTCCGCCAGCCCAGCGAGCCCACACCGTCGGCCCGCCAGCTCACCGAGTGGCCGTCGTCCTCCACCAGTGCTGCCACCTCGGTTCCGTCGGCGTCGAGTACCTGTACCGATGGACCGACCGGCTCATCGAGGCGGACGGTCACGATATCGGTTCGGTTGTGCGCCAACGGATTCCACACCACGACCGAACGCGACGAGGTACGCACCGCTCGGGACAGCAACTCCAAAGCACCCGTGCGAGCAGCAGTGCCCAGTTCCCAGGCATCCCGCCACCCGGTGAGCAGATCGAGATACACCTGATCGGACTCGCTGCCGGTGATCGCGTCGTGGTGGGCGCCCCAGGCCAGTTGCACCCAGGCCTTGGCCAGTGCCGCTTCCGGATAGCGCGCACCGGCCAGCAGGGACGCGAACACCGCGAATCGCTCAGCGCCCAGCACCGCGTCCTCGGCGGCCCGGTTGGCCTGTTTGGTGTCGATATAGGAGACGTCCTTGCCGGTGTAGATGGGGTTCATATCGCGGGTCTGCGGTGAAGCGGTGGCACCGCGTTCGGAAAGCTCGGCGCGCACGGCGGCGAAGAACTCGCTAGGCACAGCGCAGACGAATCGCGGCCAGGTGTAGCGGGAGTTCCAGTCGTGGTGGATATCGGTGACCCAGGCGTTCGGCGGGGTGTAGTCGGTGCCGACCGGCAGCAGCACGTTGCGGGTCAGCGCGACCGACTTCAGTTCGGAGTACAGCGTGTAGGTGGCGTCCTCGGCTTCGGCCAGCGAGGTCGAGGAGTCCATCCACCAGCCGGCCGCGTAGTGCGCCGGCATGTAGTGCGTCAGCAGACCCACACCCGAGGGGGCAATCCACTCGAACTCGCTGCGGAACTGCATGCGGCGCGGATCACCACTGTGTCCATCTTTTTGGGCACTCATCGGCCCCCACTGGTGGTAAGGCCCACGCGCCCACGACGATGAGGTCAGCCCGGCGTCGGCGGCCATACCCGGAAATTGCGGGTCGTGACCGAACACGTCGAGCTGCCAGGCCGTGGCCGGGTGCGCCCCGAGCACGTCGCGCTGAAAGCCGATGCCATGGACGAAGTTCCGGATCGATGTCTCGGGTCCGGTGAGGTTGGTGTTGGGTTCGTTGTAGGTGCCGCCCATCACCTCGACGCGGCCCTCGGCGATGAAACGCAATAGATCGGCGCGGTCCTCAGGGTGGGCATCGAAATAGGGCTTGAGGTAGTCGACTTCGGCCAGCACGAACTTGTAAACCGGTTCTCGTCGCGCCATCTCCAGGTGCGCTGCCACCAATGCGAAAGCGTTGTTCTGCCTACACCGTCCAGGCGGGTCCTCGGTCCACAAACTGGTATAGGCGCCCTGGGTGTTCCACCACACCGGGTCGTAGTGGAAGTGGCTGATCATGTACATCGTCCAGCCGGGTTCGGTGACGGTGAACTCGAACGCGAACTCCTCGGAGCCGGCCAGCACTCGGGCCGCACGCCGCTGTCCCGGCACCGCATTCTCGACGCGCACCGCCACCTCGACGGTCCCGTCACCTGAGACCGTCACCGGGTCAACCGTGCTCAAACCGTCACCGGCCACCCGCATAACGACCGAACCAACGGCACCCGTATAACCGACCCGGACCACTTGCAGCGGCTCTGCGGGGTCTCCGACAAACAATTCGGTGGCTTCCGCCGCGGTCACCTTCACGCCCGCAAATCTACGCGGCATGGGAGCAGCTTTCGAGATGTCTAACTGTTCACGTTCGTCATCTGCGAAACGCGTCCGGCGGTCACGCCGAGCATCGCCGCGGTATCGCGAACCGAGTATGACTTCGACAGGTCGCCGGCCAGCCGCGTCGTCGCCGCCACCAACTCACTTTCCGCGCGGTGAATTTCCGCGCGTATCCTCCGCAGCCGTTCGGCCTCGATCACCGATTCGTCGGCGACCTCGAAGTGAAAGTCGAGTTCGACGGCGGCATCGTCGGGCAGATCGTCCATGAGGACGACGACTTCGCGGACCGACCTGGCCAGCCCCTCCAGGGAACGGGCGAAGGTGTGGGCTCCGGGCACCGAGGGCACATCCGCCAGCCAGCTGTCGGCCTCGCGGGTGACGTGAACCGAGTAGCTCATATCAACCATCCTTGAAAATAAGTTCAATGGCTAAACATGACGGATGCTAAATCGTTTAACAACCCGACCCGGATGGTCACCTGCACGCCAGGAATCTACGCGCGTCACACCGCCCGGGGGGCTGTGATGGGCGTCCCAGGGATTAGTGGCTGACATGCCCCAACTGGCACAATGTCTCCAATGAGTTCCACTGATCGCCAGGTCGCCAAGCTCGATCGGGTGCCGTTGCCGATCGAGGCGGCCCGCATCGGCGCGACCGGCTGGCAGCTCACCCGAACCGGCGCTCGGGTGTTGACCAAGCTGGCAGGCAAGGGCTCCCTCGGTGACAAGGTCATCCGGGAGATCCCGCAGACCTTCGCCGATCTGGGCCCCACCTACGTCAAGTTCGGCCAGATCATCGCCTCCAGCCCGGGTGCGTTCGGCGAGCAGATGTCACGGGAGTTCCGTAGCCTGCTCGACTCGGTGCCGCCGGCCGATACCAACGAGGTGCACAAGCTGCTCGCCGCCGAACTCGGCGCTGACCCCTCGGAGTTGTTCGCCTCGTTCGACGAGGAGCCGTTTGCGTCGGCGTCGATCGCCCAGGTGCACTTCGCCACCCTGCACACCGGCGAGGACGTCGTCGTCAAGATTCAGCGACCGGGAATCCGGCGCCGGGTGGCCGCGGACCTTCAGATCCTCAAACGCTTCGCCCGAGTGGCCGAGCTGGCCAAGACGGGCCGGCGGCTGTCCGCCAGGGACGTGGTGGCCGACTTCGCCGACAACCTCGCCGAGGAACTGGACTTCCGCATCGAGGCGCAGTCGATGGAGGCCTGGGTGTCGGGCCTGCACCGCTCGCCGCTGGGCCGCAATATCAAGGTTCCGGACGTGCACTGGGAGTTCACCAGCGAGCGGGTGCTGACCATGCAGCGCGTACACGGCGTACGCATCGACGATATCGCCGCGATCCGCAAGCAGGGATTCGACGGCACCGAACTGGTGAAGGCATTGTTATTCAGCACCTTCGAGGGCGGTCTGCGGCACGGTCTGTTCCACGGGGACCTGCACGCCGGCAACCTGCTGGTGGACGCCAAGGGCCGGATCGTGTTCCTGGACTTCGGCATCATGGGCCGTATCGATCCGCGCGAGCGGTGGCTGCTGCGCGAACTGGTCCACGCGCTGCTGGTCAAGAAAGATCATGCCGCGGCCGGCAAGATCCTCGTTCTGATGGGTGCGGTCGGCAACACCAAACCCGAACCCGAGGCAGCCAAGGATCTCGAGGCGTTCGCCGCCCCGCTCACCCTGACGAGCCTCGGCGATATGTCGTATGCCGATATCGGCCGCCAGCTTTCCACCCTGGCTGACGCCTATGACGTCAAGCTGCCGCGCGAACTGGTGCTGATCGGTAAGCAGTTCCTCTACGTCGAGCGCTATATGAAACTGCTGGCGCCGAAATGGCAGATGATGAGCGACCCGGAGCTCACCGGGTACTTCGCGAACTTCATGGTCGAGGTCACCCGCGAGCACCAGAGTGATGTCGAGGTCTGATGGAAATCCGCACCGGGACGGCAGCTATCGGGACTAACGACGATCTCGAGATTCACTACGAGGACATGGGCAACCCCGGCGACCCGCCGGTGCTGCTCATCATGGGCTTGGGCGCGCAATTGCTGTTGTGGCGCAAGGGTTTCTGCGAGCGTCTGGTGAACCAGGGCTACCGGGTGATCCGCTATGACAACCGCGACGTGGGGTTGTCGGGCAAGCTGCACGGCCGCCGCGCCGGAGGCTCGCTGATCGCAGCACTGGCGCGGTCCTTCATCGGTCGGCCCAGCCCGTCGGTGTACACCCTGGAACACATGGCCGACGACGCCGCCGCACTTCTCGACCACCTCGGGATCGACCGCGCGCACATCGTGGGGGCGTCCATGGGTGGGATGATCGCCCAGATCTTCGCGGCCCGCTATCCGGACCGCACCGCGGGCCTGGGCATCATCTTCTCGTCCAATAACTCGGCGCTGCTGCCACCGCCGGCGCCCAAGGCACTGCTGGCGCTCATCAAGGGCCCGTCGCCGGATTCCCCGCGCGAGGTGATCGTCGAGAACTCCGTCCGGGTGTCCAAAATCATCGGCAGCCCGGGCTATCCGGCGTCGGAGGAGCAGTTGCGGGCCGAGGCGATCGAGGGCTACGAGCGGTCCCACTACCCGCAGGGCATCGCCCGGCACTTCGGAGCAGTGCTGGGCAGTGGCAGCCTGAAACGCTACGACCGCCAGATCACCGCACCGACGGTGGTCATCCACGGCCGCGCCGACATCCTGATGCGCCCGGCAGGCGGCAGGGCGATCGCCGCAGCGATCCCGAATGCCCGCCTAGTGCTCTTCGACGGCATGGCGCATGACCTGCCCGAGGCGTTGTGGGACGACATTATCGACGAACTGACGAGCACGTTCGCGGAGTTCTCCGCGGCACGTTAGCCGAACTGCATCCGCCCGAACCTACGGGTCGAGCAGACCGCTGCCGGTCAGCCTTCTTCGGTGAAATTCCGTGTCACCGCAGGGTCGACCGGGATGCCCGGGCCGGTAGTCGTCGAGACGGTGACCTTCTTGAGGTAACGACCCTTCGACGACGACGGCTTGGCGCGCAGCACCTCATCGAGTGCGGCACCGTAGTTCTCGGCGAGCTGCTTCTCACCGAAAGACGCCTTGCCGATGATGAAGTGCAGATTGGACTGCTTGTCGACGCGGAAGTTGATCTTGCCGCCCTTGATATCGGCCACGGCCTTGGCCACATCCGGGGTGACGGTACCGGTCTTGGGGTTGGGCATCAGACCGCGCGGGCCCAGCACGCGGGCGATCCGGCCCACCTTGGCCATCTGGTCGGGTGTGGCGATCGCGGCATCGAAGTCTAGGAACCCGCCCTGGATCTTCTCGATCAGATCGTCACTGCCGACCACGTCGGCGCCGGCGGCGATGGCCTGTTCGGCCTTCTCCCCTACCGCGAACACCGCGACCCGGGCGGTCTTGCCGGTGCCATGCGGCAGGCTCACGGTGCCGCGCACCATCTGATCGGCCTTGCGGGGATCGACGCCCAAGCAGATCGCGACCTCGACGGTGGCGTCCTGCTTCTTCGAGGAGGTCTCCTTGGCCAGCTTGGCCGCCTCCAGCGGGGAGTACAGCTTGTCGCGGTCGACCTTCTCGGCGGCCTCTTTATATGCCTTGCTGTTCTTGCTCATTGATATTCCAATCTTGTCGTGTTGGAGTTGTGGTGCTCGATCAACGCTCTTCGCGCAAGCGCTCATCAACGGGCCGAAGCGGGCCCTCCCACGTGGTCTATTCAGTTGTGAGACAACACTATTCGACCGTGATCCCCATCGAGCGGGCTGTACCCGCGATGATCTTGGCGGCCTGGTCGATATCGTTGGCGTTGAGATCTTCCTTCTTGGTCTCGGCGATCTCGCGCACCTGAGCCCACGTCACCTTGGCGACCTTGGTCTTATGCGGTTCGGCTGAACCCTTGGCCACGCCGGCTGCCTTGAGCAGCATCCGGGCCGCGGGCGGGGTCTTGAGCACGAAGCTGAAACTGCGGTCCTCGTAGACGCTGATCTCCACGGGGATGACGTTGCCGCGCTGGCTCTCCGTCGCGGCGTTGTACGACTTGCAGAATTCCATGATGTTGACGCCGTGCTGACCGAGCGCGGGACCAACCGGCGGGGCGGGGTTGGCCTGCCCGGCCTGGATCTGCAGCTTGATCAGGCCGACGACCTTCTTCTTCTTCGGGGCCATGACTTTGGGTTTTCCTTTCTGAAACTGACGAATTCGGGGTGCGTGTGCCCGGGGCTTAGATCTTGGCGACCTGGGCGAAGGTCAGCTCGACGGGAGTCTCGCGGCCGAAGATGGAAACCAGCACCTTGAGCTTCTGCTGTTCGGCGTTGACCTCGCTGATCGAAGCCGGCAGTGTCGCGAACGGCCCGTCCATGACGGTGACCGATTCGCCGACCTCGAAGTCGACCAGGATCTCCGGACGTTCCAGGGTGGCTTCTGATCCACCACCGGTGGGCGTCCTGCCGGTCTTCTTCACAGCCGGCGGCAGCAGGAACTTCACCACATCGTCGAGGGACAGCGACGTCGGCCGCGACGTCGCACCGACGAAACCGGTCACGCCGGGAGTGTTGCGCACCGTCGACCATGACTCGTCGGTCAGCTCCATGCGCACCAGGATGTAGCCCGGCAGCACCTTGCGGTTGACCAGCTTGCGCTGGCCGTTCTTGATCTCGGTGACCTCTTCGGTGGGCACCTCAACCTGGAAGATGTAGTCACCCACATCGAGGTTCTGCACGCGGGTCTCCAGATTGGCCTTCACCTTGTTCTCGTAACCGGCGTAGGAGTGGATGACGTACCAGTTGCCCGGCTGCATACGCAGTTCGTTGCGCAACACGGTCGCGGGGTCGAGCTCCTCCTCGGGAGCTTCCTCGACTGCCGGGACGTCGATGACATCGATGACGTCGACGACGGCGTCACCGGCGAGCGTTTCGCCTTCGGGGGTAGTCACGGTAGTCATTCCTCTCTAAAAAAATCTTGCTCGCCGTTGCGCTATCCGAACACCAGCAGCACGAGCTTGGCCAGACCCAGGTCGACCCCGCCGATCAGCGACACCATGAAGATCAGGAACACCAGCACAACGGCGGTGTAGTTGACCATCTGCTTGCGGTTGGGCCAGATGACCTTGCGCAGTTCGGCGACGACCTGCCTGAGGTAGTTCCAGACGAACAGAAACGGGTTGCGAGTCGGTTCGGAGTCGGCGGCTTTAGCCTTCTTGGTGCCCTCGCCGTCGTCATCGTCCTCGCCGAACCCGAGTTCCAACGCCGTCGTCTCAAGGTCCTCGACCTCGGCCAAAGCGGTGCCGCCCGTGCGCTGGCGCGTCCGTTTACCGGTCGGACGCAGTGGCTGGGTCAGTGCGACCGTGTCATCGCTGCCGTCGCCTGCGGCAGTGTCAAGCTCATCGCTCACCGCATGCTCCTTCGTATCGTGTCGAGTCGGTGTAGGCCAGTCTATTCAGTTGAGCAGGGGCGACAGGACTTGAACCTGCAACCTGCGGTTTTGGAGACCGCTGCTCTGCCAGTTGAGCTACGCCCCTCTGCTTGTCTCCCACATAAGTCGCGCGCTCCCCGTTCGGTCAACCCGAACCGACGGACAGCGCGCTTAACGTGGGAAAACTCGAATTCTGAGTGTACCTCGCAGCGGCTGACAGGTGGTAATCGCTATTCGCCGGCCGCCTTGCGGACCACCTGGCCGGTTTCGGGGTCCCATTTCACCGCAACCGAGTTATCGCCCTCATGGCCCATCAGGGTGGTGTAGGCCTCAAGCACCAGTTCACCGTGCTGGTTGGTGCAGACGTTGCGGGTGACGACGATATCGGCCCCGAACCGCTCGTCGACGCTCTCGATGTGCATGGCGCCGTGCAGGACGTCGCCGGCCACGATCGGCTTGTGATAGACGAATTTCTGGTCCACCTGAATGATCTGCATGGTCTCCATGCCCACGTCGACATGGGTGAAGAAGTGCTTCTGGATGATCAGCCCGAAAATCGAAACGAAGGTCAGCGGCGCGATGGTCGCGCTGTAGCCCAGTTCAGCGGCCGCGGCATCGTCGTGGCTGGCGGGGTGCATGTCCTGCACCGAGTACGCGTACTGCCTGATCTGCTCCCGGCCGACGACAAAGCTGTCCGGGTATTCCCAGACCGTTCCCTCGATGCCAGCCTTGAGGGCCACCGCTAGGCCAGTTTCGCCGTGGCGACGGCGCGACCGAAGATCTTCTTGCCGCCGGTGGTGGCGGTCAGTGCGAGCGTGACGGTCTTGGTCTCCGGGTCGGTGGACTTGACCCGGCCGGAGAATAGAATCTCCGCGCCGACGCCGTCATTGGGCACCGGCACTATCGCGGTGAAGCGCACGTTGTACTCGGTGACCGCACCCGGGTCGCCCACCCAGGACGTGATGAAGCCGCCGCCGAGGCCCATGGTGAGCATGCCGTGGGCGATCGCGGTATCCAGGCCCACCTGCTTGGCGATCTCGTCGTCCCAGTGGATCGGGTTGAGGTCACCGGACACCCCGGCATAGTTCACCAGATCGCCCCGGGTCAGCTTGATGACCTGCTCCGGCATCTCGTCGCCGACCTTGACCGAACTGAACTCACGCAGTGTCATAGCTGAAGCCACTCTCTCCGTTTTCCGCACTCCGCCCGGCCAGCGTCGTGTAGTTCTCCTGAACGACGTCGCCGTCGTCGTTGGTGATCAAGACTTTGTTGACGACGATGTCGGTGCCGTGCGCCTGCCGGACATCGTGGACGTAGACGTCGCAGTAGAGCCGGTCGCCGGCGACGACCGGGCGCTGGAATTTCAGCACTTGGTCGACGTGGACGATCTGGTGGTCGGCCAGTGTGATGCCGTGGTGGGTGAAGGACGCCACCTGCGCGACATAGCCGAACACCGAGATGAACGTCAGCGGCGCCGCCAGGCCGCGGTAGCCGAGTTCGGCGGCGGCCTCATCGCTGAAGAACGCCGCATCGGTGTTCTTCACCGCGTTGGCGTACTCGCGAGTCTTCTCGCGCTCGACCATGTAGTAGTCGGGGTGACGGTAGTGCGCGCCGAGGATCCTGTCGGACAAAGACACCGGCGAACCGCTCAGCGGGACTCTTTGTGCGGCTGGTGCGACCCGCAGTTGGGGCAGAACTTCTTCAGCTCCAACCGATCCGGATCGTTGCGGCGGTTCTTCTTGGTGATGTAGTTGCGGTGCTTGCACACTTCACACGCCAAGGTGATCTTCGGCCGTACATCAGTACTTGAGGCCATGTCAGACTCTCTTTCAGACTGCGTCGTTCTTCAAAAACTGCGTCGTTCCCTGCGGGTACAACCTGTAGCGGTGGGGGGACTCGATCCCCCGACCTCACGATTATGAGTCGTGCGCTCTAACCAGCTGAGCTACACCGCCGCGACGGAGTCGCCAGTGGGCCCGGCGTCCACCGAGCCCCCTAACGGAATCGAACCGTTGACCTTTTCCTTACCATGGAAACGCTCTACCGACTGAGCTAAGGGGGCCTACCCGTACCGTCAGCTGAACCGCGCCACGGACCGTAGCAAAGGGTACAGCGTGCGGCTAGGCCCAGCCAAACCGCACGCAGCGGGGTTGTCGACGGGTTAGCGGACTGCTGCAGTCGCCCTGGCCGCCGCGCGGTCGGCCCTGGCTACGGCACCCCGGCTGGCCTTGGCGGCACCGCGCAGTCCGCCCCGGACCACCGACCCCGGACCCTCGACAGCAGCAGGGGGCTGCGGCTGCGGCGTGCAGCATATGACCTTGGGAACTACCGGGGCCGGTGCCGGAAGCTCCACCGCCACCGGCACCTGCGCCCCATGAGTCCTAGGCGAGCGCGCAGGCGTTCGGGCGGCGGCAGACCTGCCCACCGAGGCCAACGGCGGCAGCGGGGGCAATGGCGCGAGCCCCAACCACTGCAACTCAGCCGACACCCAGTTGTAGCCGATGTCATACAGGGTGATGCCGTAGGCGGAGAGCGTCCCGATGATGTTCAGCGGGTTCTGCACCACGCCCGCCAGCGCGTTGACCGTCGCCTCGACGACCGGCTGGATGCCCTGGAAATAGTTGATGTTGATCTGCGCCGCGATCACGCCGCCGACAATCGGAACGAAGTTGACGAGGTAGGAGCCCCCACCCACCACGTATTGAACGGTCGGGGTGATGGCGTAGTAGATGTCCTGGCCGATACCCGCGAGTTGGATGTCGTCGATGTGGACGGCAGCGATCGTCGGCCGGGCGGGCACCGGTTGGGCGGTCACCGTCGCGGGTGAGGTGATCATCACGGGGCACAGGGCCACCAGACCGGCCAGTGACAGGGCTGTCACCGGAAGACGCCGGCCGCTCATCGAAACGCTCACGATCACCCGGGCGCGGGCGTTACTGCGGTGCGAGCATCCTTGGCTGCCTTGCCCACCGCACCGCGGGTTGCCCGGGCCGTGTTACGCACCTCAGGTGCGGTCTGCTGCGTCACCGCATTCGCCTCACTCGCCGCGGCGTCGGCCACCTGGCGGGCACCGTTGATCGCACTTCTCGTCGCGTAACCAAGTCCACCACGGCTCGCCCTGGCTGGGGTGGGAATCGCGACGGTCGTGGCCGCAGCGGCCGAACGCCGGCCGTTCGCGGCGCGCGCGGCGGCGGCCAGCGGCGCAGATGGCCCGCTTACCGAGGCCAGCGGCGGCAGCGGGGGTAACGGAGGCAGCGGGAATCCCAGCCACGCGGCTTCGGCGGCGACGAAGTTGTAGCCGATGACACCCAGGGTGGCGCCGTAGGCGGCAGTGGTCGGGAAGAAGTTCAGCGGATTCTGCACGACGGCAGCCAGGTAGTTCACCGTCGCCGCAACGACAGGCTGGATGCCATCGAAGTAGAGGATGCCGATCTGTGAGGAGACCGGAGGAATCCACGCCGTCGCCCACTGGGCCAATTCGACCCCGTAGGCCACCCACGGCTGGATTGCGTAGTAAATGTCCTGTCCGATACCGGCCAGTTGAATGTCATCGATGTGTACGGTCGGCACCGCGATCGTTGGCTGAGCCAGCGTCACCGCAGTTGGGGCGAGCGGCGTCGGACCCAGCGCAACTGCACTCGCGGCTACCATGGCCACACCCGGAACCAGCAAAGAACGAGCCGAAACGCTCACGATTTCTCCTCAGTAGCTTGACCGTTACCGGGAAGATCCTACCGAACGCTTTCCGACGCTAGCTCGCAGCGTTGGCAACGGCCTTGCCCGCCGCGACCTCGGGCTTAGCCGCCACCGCCCGAGCGGACCTGACGGCAGCGGCACGAGCCGTCTTGGCGGTGCCCTCGACAGCAGTCCGCGCAACAATACGGAGCTCACCTCGGCCAACCCTGGCCGCGGCGGATGTCCGCGCTGCCGCAGTGGCACGCGGCCCCGCAATGCGGGCGGCGGCGGTCGGGGCCGAGGAACTTCCAACCGAGGCGAGCGGCTGTGGAGTCGGGATCGGGCCAAGAATCGGCGGCAAACCGAAGAACCTGACCTGGCTGGCCACCCAGGTGTAGCCGATGTAGACCTGATTGCTGATGTACAGGCCGGCCGTGGTCAGGATCCCGAGCGGATTGGCGATGATGTCCGACAGCGCATAAACGGTATTGGCGATCAGCGGCTGGATCAGTCGGGCGTAGTTGATGTTGATCTGGCCGGCGATCCCGGATCCCAGAAACGGGATGAGCCCGACAGTCCACTCCGCCCACTGCGCCACGCCCTGCGCCACGGCGCTGACCGAGTTGTAGAAGTCGCGGCCGATGCCGGCGAGCTGGATGTCCTGGATGTGGACAACCGGCACCTGGACCTCCACCCGGGCCGGCAAGGCCGCGGGAGGGGCGACCAACGCAGGGCTGAGAACAAGTGCACCGACGGTCGCAGCGGCGATCCCCGGAAGCAGCATCGAACGATTCGAAACGCTCACCATCGACTCCTCAACCTGTATTCGGGGCGTGCGTCGACGCACCCGGCAAGGATTACGTCGTTGCGTCAGCGTTCGCCGTTACGCCGCCGGCGGCTCTGGCCGCCGCACCACGGCCTGCCCTGGCGGTGCCGCGAACCTCGCTCGCGGTGCTCGCGACCGCCTCCTGTGCCACGGCGGGTACCTCAGCGGCGGCAGCGCGGGCCGTCTGGCGGACGCCGACAGCGGCGGAGTGGGCCGCACGTCCCAGCTGGCCGCGGTTCGCCCGGGCGGGTACCGGCTCCACGGCGGTGACCTCGGCCGTCACCTCGGTGGGAGCCGGCAGTTCTGCCACGACTGCGGCGGCGCGACGACTGGACGCGGTACGCGGGGTGAGCAGCGGAGCGGACGACTCACCGACCGCGGCAGCCGACAGTGCCGGCAGCCCGATGCCGAAAGCGGGGAGCAGGGTGCTGATGATGGTGGTCAGCGCCGAGATGATGTCGGTCGGGCCCTGGGACAGAGCGTCAATGACGGTCACCACCGCGGTGATGATCGGCTGGAGGGTCGTGTAGAGGGTCCCGATTCCGGCGGCGATCGCCGGATTCCAGAAGAAGAAGTCCTGTGCCACCTGCACCAAGAACCCGGCCCACCCGTTGAGGGCGTTATACAGGTCCAGGCCAAAGCTGGCCAGTTGGATGTCGTCGATGTGCACAGCCGGAATCTGGACTACCGGCTGGGCCAGAGTCATCGCGGGCGGTGCGACCAATGTCGGACCGAAGGCAACCGCTCCGACGGTCGCCAACGCCACTCCCGGCACCAGCAGCGGACGAATTGAAACGCTGACCATTTTTCCTCCTGAAGACGTTCAGTGATGGAGCAATGATGGCATCAGATCCTTGCGTTTGCAAAGACTATAAAGGTTCGATTACGCCTGTGTTGCAGCTTGAGCGCGGCTCTTGCTTTTTGCACCAATGACTCATTCGGAACTGACCGATCCCCGGGCCCAGCCAGGCCCTAGGGTCTAGGCCATGGCTTCGACTGACCGCCTCTACTTCCGGCAGCTGCTCTCCGGCCGCGACTTCGCCGCCAACGATCCCGTCGCGCAGCAGATGCGCAATTTCGCCTACCTCATCGGTGACCGGGAGACCGGCGCGGCGGTGATGGTCGACCCGGCCTACGCTGCCGACGACCTGCTCGACACCCTCGAGGCCGACGATATGACACTGTCCGGGGTCCTGGTCACTCACCATCATCCCGACCACGTCGGCGGCTCGATGATGGGCTTCGAACTCAACGGCCTGGCCGAACTCCTGGAACGGGTGAGCGTACCGGTTCACGTCAATACCCATGAGGCGCAATGGGTTTCACGGGTGACCGGTATCCCGATGAGCGATCTGACCGCACATGAACACGGTGACAAGATCAGCATCGGTGCTATCGACGTCGAGTTGCTGCACACCCCGGGCCACACCCCGGGTAGCCAGTGCTTCCTGCTCGATGGCCGCCTGGTCGCCGGTGACACGCTGTTCCTCGACGGCTGCGGCCGCACCGACTTCCCCGGTGGCGATGTCGACGAGATATTCCGCAGCCTGCAGCAGCTAGCCACGCTGCCAGGAGACCCGACGGTGTTCCCGGGCCACTGGTACTCCGCCGAGCCCAGTGCCAGCCTTGCGGACGTCAGGAAAAACAACTACGTCTACAAGGTGTCCAACCTGGAGCAGTGGCGCTCGTTGATGGGCGGCTAAGGCTCGGTAACGTCATCGACCACCAGGAAACGGTTAAGGAGAATTCATGAGTGTCAGCTATCGGCGGGACGAGTCGATCGCCGTGGTCACGATGGACGACGGCAAGGTCAACGCACTCGGACCGGACATGCTGGCCGAGATCAACAGGGCCCTCGACCAGGCTGAGGCCGACGACGCCGGCGCGGTGGTGATCGCCGGCAACAACCGGGTGTTCAGCGCCGGGTTCCAACTCAAGATATTCCAGTCCGGGGATGTGCAGGCATCCATCGACATGCTCAAGGGCGGCTTCGAGCTGTCGCACCGGCTGTTGTCGTTCCGCAAACCGGTCGTGGCGGCCATTACCGGTCATGCGATCGCGATGGGCTCGTTCCTGGCGTGCAGCACCGATCATCGAATCGCGTCCCCGGGCTACAACTTTCAGGCAAACGAGGTGGCCATCGGGATGGTGCTACCGTATCCGGCGCTGGAGGTGATGAAGCTGCGGCTCACCCGCTCGGCCTATCAGCAGGCCGTCGGTTTGGCCCGGACGTTCTTCGGCGATACCGCGCTGGCCGGCGGCTGGGTGGACGAGATCGTGATGCCGGAGGTGGTTCTCGAGCGCGCCGTGGAGTCGGCGAAAAGTTTCGCCGGCCTCGATGCCAAAGCGCACCACGCATGCAAGATGCGGGCCCGCCAGGGGGCCCTCGACTCGATCCGAGCCGGTATCGACAACATGCACACCGAGTTCGGTCTGTAGCGCACCTTTAGATGTCGCGATTTGCCGGCCGGGTGGCGATCGTCACCGGCGCCGGGGCGCCGGAGGGGATCGGTGCCGCCGTGGCCCGCCACCTGGTCGACGAAGGCGCGCGGGTGGTGTTGGGCGCGACATCGGACCGGATACATGACCGGGTGGCCGAACTCGGCGACGCTGCCGTCGGCATAGTGGGCGATCTGACCGTCGAAGGTTCCGCCGACGCGTTGGTCCGGGCGGCAGTGGATCGTTGGGGCCGGCTGGATATTCTGGTCAACAACGCTGGCATGACGTCGGTTTCGTCAGGGTGGGATACCGACGCCGACGTTGCATCACTGTCGCTTTCGGACTGGGATGCGGCGATCGCCCGCAATATGACGACCGCGTTCCTGATGTGCCGGGCGGCGGTTCCGGTGATGACCGCGGCCTCCTACGGCCGCATCGTCTCAGTCGGATCGACCACGGGCACCGTGAACGCGATGCCCGGGCAGTCGACATACACCGCCGCCAAAGCCGGTCTGGTGGGGCTCTCCCGCGCGCTGGCGCTCGAGGTGATCGGCAGCGGCGTCACGGTCAACGTGGTCGCACCGGGTTACGTGACAACCGGCTCACAACTGGAGTTCGAGGCGGCAGCGGCCGCTGGGGGGCCGATCGGCCGCAGTGGCACCCCGACCGAAATCGCTTCGTGCGTCGCATTTTTGGCTCATGAATCAGCGTCATTCGTCACCGGGGCGGTACTGGTGGCCGACGGCGGGCACGGTCTTCCGGAGACCTGGCCGCGGCCTTAAGTTCAGGAGCCCGCGAGGATCCAGGATCGGGCCTGCTCGGACTCACCGGCCGGAAAGTGTTTGACCTCCGCGGAGATGAAGTGCGACGTGATGTGCTGCGCGACATCCCCGAGCAGAGAGTCGGTGACCATCGCGATCTTCTTGACGTGCCGGTGATGATCGCGGATGAAGCGCATGTGGTTGACCAATGCCCCGAAGCTGTCCCAGCCCGGGAAGTGCGGTGCGGCGATGATGAGCCCGGCCAGGTCGCCATGCTGGGTGATCTGCGGGTCCAGCGCTCGGGCGACCTCGATGAAATCGTTTTTCTCCAGGGCGGATTCCGGACGCAGCGTGAGGATGGATGTCGCGGTGTCGAGGTGGTAACCAATCATGCATCCCATCCTGGGGCGCACCGCCGCGGCGCGGCCAGAGCCCAAGGTCACTCAGCCACCACCGGAGTCCGGACCTAGGGCCCCGGCGCCGGGATCGTTACGGCGGTGGTCGGCGGCGGCGGCGGTGGCGTCGCGTCCTTGGGCGTTAACGCACTGCCGTTGACCCAATCACCCCATGGGATCGTCCAGTCGCCGTTCTGATTCAACGCCAACGGCGGGCCGCCGGTGAATCGGATCTCGACGACATCGCCGGGCTGGACGAAGTCAAAGAACCAACTGGCGTTCTCGCCACTGAGGTTCAGGCAGCCGTGCGAGACATTGGTATTTCCCTGCGCCCACACGGTCTCATCAAGCTGGTGAAGATAAACGCCATCCAAGCTGATCCTGGTGGCGAAACCGATCTTGCGCTTATAGCTGTCCGCGGTGCCGGGGGGAATCCCATAGGTGGTCGAGTCCATAGTCACGACCTCGGCCTTGTCGATCACGGTATAAACGCCGGGCGGTGTCCACCAGTGGAACGTCTTGCCCGCAATCAACGAGGTGCCGCCACGGCCCATCGAGGTGGGCATGGTTCGGACGAGTTTGCCGTTGTCGTAGACGCTGACCTGCTTGGTGATGTCGTTGGCGACGGCGATATGTGAGTCGCCGATGGTGAAGGTATTCTTGGCGTCGGCCTGGCCGTAGAGTCCCTCGCCAAGCTTGAGCCCAAACATGTTGAGCGCCACCGAGACCGTGGTGCCGGGCGCGTAGTAGTGCTCGGGACGCCAGTGCGCCACATAATCGTCCACCCAGAACCACGAGCCCCTCACCGGCGGACTGGTGGTGACGACCATGTTCTGCTCGGCCAGTGCCTTGTCGGTGATGACCTCATCGAAGTGAGCAGCGATCACGGTGCCGATGCCGTACTTCTGCTCCTCGTGGATGGCGAACCCGCCCTGCACCTCGAGATAGGGATGCGCGTAGTTGTAGGGCGACAGGGTGTTGAAGTTAATGGTGCGCGACAGTGGCACCCCGCTGTTGCTCTTGCTGTCGACCGTCATGGTGTAGCCGCGGGCGAAGTTCAGCCGCTGCGTCGGCTCCCATGAGGTGCCGTCGGACGAGAGTTTGCCGTCGACTGTGTTGCCCCAGTCGTCCGAGAGTGAGACGGCGGTGATCTTGCCGTCCAGGACGCTGACGGCGGGCGTGGTCAGCGGGTTGACGTCCTCGGCGCCGTCGAACGGGGCCAGGCCGACTAGCGGAGGCTGCGGGGTGGCCGGCGGCAACTGTGCCTGGGCGGTCGCAGTGACGGTCTTGCAGCCGCCCTGGCAGCCCGGGAGCCCTGCGACGTCGCTGACCAACACTGCTGCCAGCAATGTCACGAAGACGATGCTCGCAGCGCGGGCGCGGCGGGGAAAGTTCACCGTATTGCTCCAGGGCAGGTGTCGAAGGGCCAGAAGGGTCAGATGTCACCATTGATGGGAAATCATAGACGCAAACAGCGCCCGGACCACACCTGGCCGGTTGCCCCACGGGGCGCCCGAGCACTAGTGCCAGACTGACGCCCATGACCGAACCCGGTGCGGCCCGCGTAGCGGTGTACCTCGACTTCGACAACATCGTGCTATCGCGCTACGACCAGGTGCACGGGCGAAACTCGTTTCAGCGCGATAAGGCCAAGGGCCTGGAGGCCGCCAACCTGACCCGGGCGATCGTCGACGTGGGCGCGGTCCTGGATTTCGCGTCGTCGTTCGGCACCCTGGTGCTCACCCGCGCGTACGCCGACTGGTCGGCGGTGATCAACGCCGGGTACCGCGGGCAGCTGGTGGGACGGGCAGTGGACTTGGTGCAGCTGTTCCCGGCGGCCGCCTACGGCAAGAATGCCGCTGATATCCGGCTGGCGGTGGATGCGGTGGAGGACATGTTCCGGCTCCCGGATCTGACGCACGTGGTGATCGTGGCCGGCGACTCCGACTACATCCCGCTGGCGCAGCGGTGCAAGCGACTCGGTCGCTACGTGGTGGGCATCGGGGTGGCGGGGTCCTCGAGTAAGTCGCTAGCCGCGGCCTGCGACGAGTTCGTCATCTACGACGCGCTCCCGGGCGTTCCGGCTGTCGCACCTGCTCCCGCCGAGGCCGAGACAGTCAAGGCCCGCACCCGCAAGGCCAAGCCGACCGAACCCGATGAGTCCGACGAGGCTGAGACACCCGATCCCCAGGCCGCCGCCACCGCACTGCTCAAGCGTGCCCTGCAGATCGGCCTGGAGAAGGATGACGCCGAGTGGTTGCACAACTCGGCGGTCAAGGCCCAGATGAAGCGGATGGACCCGTCGTTCTCCGAAAAGTCTTTGGGGTTCAAGTCTTTCAGCGATTTCCTGCGCTCCCGCACCGACGCGGTGGAGCTCGATGAGACCTCGACGACCCGATTGGTGAAACTGCGTTAGTGGCTGATCCCCAGCCGCCGCACCAGATCCGGCCCGCCCACTTCTGCGATGAACGCCGGGGCCGCACACACCACAAGTTGATCGCGCGCCCGGGACAGCCCGACATACAACCGTTCCCGCGAGCGCTGGAAGGCAGCCTTGTCGTTGACGACCAGAACCACGGCCCGTCGCTCAAGGCCCTTGAAGCCGAGCACGTGGCCGTAGAACACCTGCTCGGCATCCCAGAAACTGTCCCAGTAGGCCTTGTTGCCCTGCCCTTGACGCGCGATCTGTTCGGGGTGGCGGCTGCCGGTGGTCAGCAGTGCGACGTCCTCGGGTCGCCAGCCTTCGGCCAGCAGCGCCTCGATCTGATCGTCGCCGACGCCGAACGCGTCTTCGGGGGTGCAGGCCACGAAGCGGACATCGGGGCCGTTGGCGCCGAGGAAGCGCATCGGGTGGTCGACCAGGGGCTCGAAGGCCTTGGCGATCTGGCGGGTGTTGCGGATGTTCTGCTCGAGGATCAGCGGCACCAGTGGCACCGGCGGGGTGCCCTTGCGGTCGAAGACGCGCTGGCCCTCGTCGCTGAACACGTACACCCCGCCGGTGTCCGGGTCGCGCAGCGCGGCCAGGATCGGTTCCCACCAGCTGTCAGCGAAGTCCTGGGCTTCGTCGATGACGATCGAATCAAACCGGTGACCGTCGGGCAGGTTGCTTGCCAGGACCAGCATCTGCGCGGGCAGGTCGCGTTCGAAAAACTGTTCGGCGGCAGCGGTCCGCTCAGATTCGTCGGGCCCCTCGGCGGCGCCCCAGGCGATACCGAGGTCGTGGAACTCCCCGACGTACCCGGGCCGCTGGCGTCGGTTCCATCCGGAGGTGATGCGTTTAAGAAACGAGGCCAGCCCGTGGGAGTAACAGATGAGCGCAACCCGCTGGCCGGAGTTGGCCAGCCGGCGGGCCTGTTCGAGGGCCATGAAGGTCTTACCACTGCCTGCACCGCCGCGGACTTCGACGCGGGTGAGCAGTGTGATCGCATCGAGGATGATCGCCTGCTGGTCGGTGAGAATGTTGGCCGCGTCTTCGTTCTCCAACGCGCGGGCGACAACGTCGCGTTGCGGCAGGCCGCGCCCGTCCAAAGCGGTCTGGAGTTCCTCGATTCCCTTGGCACCCAGTAGCGGCAGTTCGGTCTTCTGGTTGAGGGCGATATCGCGGATGCGCCCCACCAGGGTCGGAAAGTCGTCGCGGTCGATGACCATCCAGCGCGGACAGTCCGGCAGCGCGAAGTCCTGGGAGAAAAGACTATTCGGCAGGACGACCACGTGGTTCCACCGCACCCGGCCGCGGGTCCAGCGGGGATCCTTCTCGATGAAATCCCTCAGCGCGTAGCGGGCTTGGCGCACCTGACGAACCGGGTCGATGGTCTTGACCTGACCGCTGCGCAGGTGCTGCAGCCACGTCTGGCCGTTGTGGGTGACCTCGCCGCCCTTGACCTCCACGCACACGATGCCGGCACCTTCGATGGCGACGAGAAAGTCGATCTCGTGATCCTTGAGGTGATCGGTGACCCGCTGGCCGGCGATCACGAGGTCACCGTCGCCGAGCTGCTCGGTCAGCACAGTCCAGACACGCCGCTCGGTGTCATTGGCCAAGCGAGGGTCATCAGGCAGCGTGATGGCCATTTCGACACCTCCCCTGCGCATGGCTACTCCCTGCGGTGAATCGTAAGGCCGCTGCGACCCTGTAGAGTGGTACACACGAGTCGTTTCGCCCTCGATGGCGTCATTCAGTTTCGATCCACCACACGGATTCGCTCGAACGATTTCCCTGCCCGGCCACCAATAAGTTTCCGGCCGGGCCTGACGATGAAGGAAACCCATGGAAAACAGCCTGTTCTCCCACCCCGTGGAGGCCGAGAACGCTGCCCACACCAATGAGCACACCGCCGAGCACTCCTCGGAGCCGGTCCAGAATCCGGTGTTCTCCGACAAGGACAAATAACTTTTGGCGTTGCTGCACAACGATTTTCAATCGAGTGCCAATCAAGCAGATTTACCGTGCTACGCTGGGACGGGGCGTCCGATTTAGGCGTTCTTTCGATTGAATGAAAGAAGTAAAGAATGGCACAGGGAACTGTGAAATGGTTCAACAGCGAAAAGGGCTTCGGCTTCATCGCACCCGATGGTGGGGCTGAGGACGTTTTCGTCCACTTCTCTGAAATCTCCGGAAGCGGCTACCGGTCGCTGGAGGAGAACCAGCGGGTCACCTTCGACATCGGCCAGGGTGCCAAGGGCCCCCAGGCTCTCGCGGTTCGCCCCGAGTAGCAAAAGCCAGTAACGAGGTGGGCCGGCAGGGAAACCTGCCGGCCCACTTTTTATTTGGCGGGGTAGCGAAAATGGTTCAGAGTAATCGCCTTTCGTGATCAGCGCATGTGCGCCTAGACTGCGTAGATCGGGGGCTTCCGCGCACGACCGTTGAGATTTGTGTCAACCCCGAATGATTCCGGCGGGTTCATCCGGCCGCAGATGGGAGCGTCTGATGACGCCTACACAAACTCGCGCAAGCGCCGGATGGCATCAGCCCGCCCCCGAGCACACTCCGCGACTGCGCCTTAAGCCCAGGGGCTCCCCCGCGAACGCCCCCACCGGTTTCGTCGACGGTGCCTGGTGGCCGGCCAGTAATGATCTACCCGCCGAACTCCCGGATCTGCTGGCCGTGCTCTCGGTGCGACTCGGCCCCATCAGCCATGTGACCTATCAGATGGGCGAGTGGGCCACAGCCCCGGTCAAGACCGTCATCGGCGGCCGGGTAGTCCGCCTTGCCGGCTACCGCCGCCAGCCCCGCAACACCGTCGAGGTGCTCGGTCTTGGCGGAACCAGCGTTGTACTTCTGGTGGTGCCGGCCGACACCGAGAGTGATCAGGCGCACGACACCATGATGGCCGCGGCGACACCCGAGGACTCCTCGACCACTGATGGCCTGCTGGTCGCTGCTCACCGCTGAAGCCAGGGTCCAGCCGCGTCGTTGAGCGGTAATCTACCGGCGTGACTGAACCGGCAAGCGATTCGGCAACGCGTCCTTCGGATGTGCCCGCTCTCGTCGCGGCGTTTCTGTTAATAATCGGGTTCACCTTCAGCGACGACGCCGTCGAGTTCTTCCTCGACGTGATCGGACACTCGGATTTCGCAGCCAAGGGTTGGCTGGTGTTGGCCCTGGACTGCCTCCTAGTGGCCGGCACCGGCGCCCTGAAGTGGCGCATCACAGGCGGTGACAGCAATCACACGACGTTCCTGCGGGGGCTGTTCAGCGGATGGTGGGCGGCGGGGGCAGCGCTTGTCGTCGTCGGCCATCTCGTCCTGATCGCGACCGAAGAGCAGCGAGCGAGTCTCGGGGATACCGCGTCGGTGTGGGTCAACCTGCTGGCTGCACTGGTCTTCACCGCCGCTATGACCCTGCTGCTGCTGTCGGCTCTCACTGATGGATCTGACTCACGTAGCTGGGTGATACCGCTCGTCATCGGAACCCTCGCCGTCGACATCGCTACCGAGCTGTGGGCGCCGGTGATCGACATCAACGAGAACTGCGCGAGCGACGTTTCGGCCCAATACTTCTCCGACGTGGCGAATGCTCTCGTGGTGATATTGCTGGCCCTTGGGGTCGAGATGAGCTACGTCCGCCGATCCGCCACCGCCCTTGATCCCGGCCGTCGGGTGGCACCTGTCTTCACCGTGCTCATGTTGGGCATCGGCTTGGCCCTGTCGTTGGCTATGCAGGTGTCGGCCGGTACACCGCGCTGCGGTCTCGGCGCAGTCTGGCTCCAGTACTTCTCGTTCGTCGTCTCGGTGCAGGCGGTGGCGATCGGGTTGGCGACATTGATGTGGCTCATGGTGGCTGACGCGGTCGATGACTAGTGTTCAGCTGCGCAGTGACGCCGGCGACTTCTCGAACAGATAGTGGAAGACCATCCACTCGTTGCCGTCGCGGTATCCGAAGACCTCCGAGCAGAACAGCAGGAACATCCGCCACCGCTCCAGCGCTACCGAGGCCGATGTCGGGCCGCCCTCCAGTGCCCGCAGGCACTCTTTCCTGTTGGCGTCGAGGCGTTCCAGCCACGCGTCAAGGGTGCGGGTGTACTGACGTCCGTTGACATCCCACACGTGGGTTTGTTTCAAATCGGTCGGCAGGAAGTTCTCGAACAGGTCCCGGCTGGGCATGGTGCCGCCGGCGAAGAAGTACTTACCCATCCAGTCCGTGGTTTTGAAATCGTAGGCGAAACGCCGGTTACCCAGGATCTGCACCATCATTCGGCCGTCGGGCCGCAGCCATGAGCTCACCTTCGCCAGCACCATGTCGTAGTTCTTCATGTGCTCGAGCATCTCGCAGGACACGATCACGTCGAAGCGCTCCCGGAATTCCGGATCGTCGAAGGTGCTGGCGTCGGCTTTGACGCAGGCGAAGCGGCCGTCGTGCTTGGAGTTCTTCGACGCGATGTAGTCCTGCTGGGTCGCGCTATTGGACAGGAACGTGACGTGCACGCCGTCGTAGTTCTCCAGCACGTAGCTGCCGTGGGAACCCCAGCCGCAGCCGAGATCAAGAAGTCGGATGGCCTTCTTTTCTTTGATCAGCTCGCCGAGGTTGAGTCGCTCCTCGAGGAACGTGTGCAGCATCGCGAGTTCGGCATCGGCAAGGCCGGCGGGGTCTTGCGGAAATAAGCAGCACGAGTACTTCAGATGCGGCCCCAGGACAAGGTGGAAAAAGTGGGTGGGCACCTCGTAGTGCTGAATGTTCGCATCATCCTGGTTCAGCGCTCCGGCACTGGCCCGCAACTTCTCGACGTACTTCTCCTTGAAGAAGGCCTGCTTCTCGGTGTCACCACCGCACTCGAAGGTCCGGACCCACTGTGCGCACATGAAGCGCACCAGGGCACGCATCACTGCGTCGGGCAGCAGCCCACGTTCTTTGAGGGCGAGGATGGTGTTGAAGAGACGTTCCACACGGGCGATCGTTGCACATCCAGGTAGCTGTCTTCGCGACCTGAAAACATTCGTGGCAGGTACAGGATTCGAACCTGTGTAGGCGTTAGCCGACGGATTTACAGTCCGCTCCCATTGGCCGCTCGGGCAACCTGCCTGGAAACACCTCGCCAAGAAGACCCGGCATGATGCGTCTAGCAGGGTACAACGAGGATGTACCCAAGACACAAACCGGCCGATAACCACTAGGAGGGCACCCACAGTGGCGGATTCGTCGTTCGACATCGTCAGCAAGGTCGATCGCCAGGAGGTCGACAACGCACTGAACCAGGCAGCCAAGGAGCTCAGCACCAGGTTCGACTTCCGCGGCACCGACACCACCATCGAGTGGAAGGGTGAGGAGGCCATCGAGATCGTCTCCTCCACCGAGGAGCGGGCCAAAGCCGCCGTCGACGTGTTCAAGGAGAAACTGGTCCGTCGGGACATCTCCATGAAGGCCTTCGAGGCCGGCGACCCACAGCCCTCGGGGAAGACCTACCGGGTCAGCGGCACCCTCAAGCAGGGAATCAGCAGCGAGAACGCCAAGAAGGTCACCAAGTTGATCCGCGATGAGGGCCCCAAGGGCGTCAAGGCCCAGATCCAGGGCGAGGAGATCCGGGTCAGCTCCAAGAAGCGCGACGACCTTCAAGAGGTCATCGCTCTACTCAAGGGCGCCGACCTCGAGGTAGCTCTGCAGTTCGTCAACTATCGCTGACCGCTGGCCGGCCGGCCCGCGGCCCTGCATATGGTGGAGATATGACCGTCACCCCGCATGAGGACACCCGCCCGGCCGAATCCGATGCCGGCAGCTACGACGTCGTCATCATCGGTGCCGGTATCTCCGGAATCGGTGCCGCGTACCACCTCGGCCAGCGTGACCGCACCACCCGCTACGTCGTCCTTGAGCGCCGCGACCGCATCGGCGGCACCTGGGACCTGTTCCGCTATCCAGGAGTGCGCTCGGACTCGTCGATATTCACCTTGAGCTGGCCGTGGGAACCATGGGCGGGCAGGGAGTACGTCGCCGACGGGGACGTCATCCGCGACTATATGGAGAACGCCGCCCGCAAGCACGGCATCTATCCGCACATCCGCTTCGGCACCGAGGTGACATCGGCCGACTGGGATTCCGCCACCGACACCTGGACCGTGCACGTCACCGACAACGGCCAGTCCAAGATCTACCGCAGCCGCTTCCTGTTCTTCGGCTCGGGCTACTACAACTACGACGATCCCTACACCCCGCAATTCACCGGTATCGAGAACTTCACCGGTACCGTCATCCACCCGCAGCACTGGCCGGAGGATCTGAACTACACGGGTAAGAAGATTGTCGTCATCGGCAGTGGTGCCACCGCCGTCTCAATGGTGCCGGCTCTGGCCCGCAAGGCCTCGCACGTGACCATGCTGCAGCGCTCACCGGGCTATCTGTTCGCCATGCCGCGGGTCAATCGCTTCTACAACGTTCTGCGTACAGTAATGCCAAAGAAGGCCTCCTACAACATTATTCGCACCATCGCCCTGATCTTTGAGAAGGTGCTCTGGGTCCTCGCCCGTAGGTTCCCGAACGGGATACGCAAGTTCGTCCGCTGGCAGAACGTCAGTCGTCTACCGAAGGGCTATCCGGTTGACGTCGACTTCAAGCCGAGTTACAACCCGTGGGACGAGCGCATGTGCCTGGTCGCCGATGGTGACGTCTTCGAGGAGATCAGCAAGGGACGTCTTGAGGTGGTGACCGATCACATCGACCACTTCGACACCGGCGGCATCGCATGTAAGTCTGGCCGCCACCTCGGGGCCGATATCATCGTCTCCGCCACCGGATTGCAACTGCGAGCCCTCGGTGGCGTTCGGGTCTGTGTGGACGGCACGGAAATCAAGCCGCAGGAACGCTTCTCCTACAAAGCCCACATGCTCGACGACGTACCGAACCTGTTCTGGTGCATCGGCTATACCAACGCCTCATGGACGCTGCGCGCCGACATGACGGCACGTGCGACGGCGAAGTTGCTCGACTACCTGGACGCCCACGGCTACACCCATGCCTACCCGCACCTCGGCAGCGGCCCGATCGCTGAGAAGCCCACCTGGGATCTGCAGGCCGGCTACGTCCAGCGCAGCCCGAACGCACTACCCAAGTCCGGCGCCAAGCGGCCGTGGGTAGTGCGCCAGGACTTCCTCGCCGATGCCATCGACTTCCGCTTCCTCGACAAGATCGAGGAGGACATGATGTTCGGGAAGGTCCCGTCGCCTCAGCAACTAGTCGGGTAGGCAACTCGTCGGGTAAGCGTGGTTTCCAGAACACCCGGTAAACACACGCCCCCGGCATTACGTTGGACGCCATGACGTCTGATCGCCGCGAACCGCAGGTCGTCGTGCTGGGTGGCGGATCCTGGGGCACCACCGTTGCTTCCATTTGCGCCAGACGCGGGCCGACAGTGCAGTGGGTGCGCTCTTCGGAGACCGCCGAAGACATCAACGTCAACCACCGCAACTCCCAGTACCTCGGCGACGAAGTCGAGCTGCCGGAAAACCTGCGTGCCACCAATGATTTCGCCGAGGCCGCCCACTGCGCCGACGTCATCGTCATGGGCGTTCCCTCGCACGGGTTCCGCGGCGTGCTCGGCGAACTCGGGAAGGAGCTGCGCCCGTGGGTGCCGGTCGTCAGCCTGGTAAAGGGCCTCGAGCAGGGCACCAACATGCGGATGAGCCAGATCGTCGAAGAGGTGCTGCCGGGCCACCCTGCCGGGATCCTGGCTGGGCCGAACATCGCCAAGGAGGTCGCCGAGGGCTTCGCCGCTGCCGCCGTGCTGGCCATGCCTGACCGCAATCTCGCGGCAAATCTGGCAAGTATGTTCCGCACCAAGCGATTTCGGACCTACACCACCGATGACGTCGTTGGCGTCGAGATCGCCGGTGCGCTCAAGAACGTCTACGCGATCGCCGTCGGGATGGGCTATGCGATGGGCATCGGCGAGAACACCCGCGCCATGGTGATGACCCGCGCGGTACGCGAGATGTCCAAACTCGGCGAGGCCATCGGCGGCCAGCGCGACACCTTCTCCGGTCTGGCCGGCATGGGTGATCTGATCGTCACCTGCACCTCACAACGCAGCCGCAACCGCCGCGTTGGTGAGGAACTCGGCTCCGGTAAACCGATAGCCGAGATACTGGCCGGTATGAACCAGGTCGCCGAGGGCGTCAAGGCCGCCAGCGTGATCATCGAGTTCGCCGAGAAGTACGGCATCAACATGCCGATCGCCCGGGAGGTCGACGCGGTGATCAATCACGGCTCCTCCGTCGAGCAGGCCTACCAGGGTCTGATGGCCGAAAAACCCGGCCACGAGGTCGACGGGACGCGCTTCTAACCGGGCGGCATCCCCGGCAGGTAGGGGTTGCTGCCTTCCGGCCGATCCAGCATCGGGTTGACGTCGTTGATGTAGGTGCCGGCCGGGCTCACCACGAAGCCCACCTGATCGTGGCCGTTGACGCAGGCCACCGCCCCGGTTCCGTCCGCCCCGCAGCTGATCTCCCGGAAGCTCAACCGGGTGTTCGGCGGTAACGCCTTGACCTCACCGGCCGCGCTGAAGATGGGTTGGCCGGTGCTGGCGAAGGAGGGCGGCCCGACCGGGCCGGCGCTGACCAGATTCGCGCCCTCCGGCGCGCCGGGCAATACGCCACTGCATCCGTAGCCGCCGCTGGTCTTGTTGATCACGCAGGTGACGCCGGCAGGCCCGGCGAAGGCGTACCAGTTCCCGCCCATCACCGAGTAGGCGACCGGGCTTATCGGCGCATAGGCGTTGACGTTGGGAAGCGGCGGCGGCACAGGTGCCGGATCGGGATCGGCCCAGGCCACGGCCACACTGGCCACTGCAGCAACTGCAGTCCCAGCCGCACCACAAATAACCCTGAGGAACATCACAACATCGTACCGAACGAAGATCGGCAGCACCCCTGTGTTCAAAACTGCTGCGGATGCTCTAATGTAAGAGACACCTTCGTAGAACCTGAGAATCAGAAAGGCCGTTGGGCTCATGGGTCGGCTGACCAACCACGCGTTGCGCGCAGGCGCTTCCGCCATGGGCGTCGCCGCCGGTCTGATGGTGCTGGCCTCGACCTCACAAACGCCCGACGGGTTCACCCGGGCCAGCTTCGACGGCCCGCTCGACATCTTCGGCAACTCGGCTCCTGAGCCCCAGAGCGACGTACTGGCCATCGGTAGCGGAACCGGTGGCGCCAGCGAGCTCGCCGCAATCCTGAACGGCCCCCTGCCCGCTGGCAGCCCCAACTCCCCTTTCCAGGAGGCCTTCGCGGCAGGTGTTGGGCCGAATAGCCTTGAGGTCAGCGCAATTCCGTCCGCCATCGCGGCGTCGGGCGCGACCACCTCCAAGCAGGCACTCACCACTGTGCCGTACAAACCTGTCGTCGATGCTCAGGGCCGGGTGGACTGCACCGGCTCGGTGAGCTGCCTGATCGACCCCAACACCAATGTGACGACGGTGACCTACCCCGACGGCGTCGTGGCACTGGTTCAGCAGATCAACGATATGACGGTAGTTGCTTACAAGACGGTGACCGAGTCGCTCAAGAACGACCTCCAGGCGTTGCTGCCGATCCCGGCTCCTCATTACCCGCTGGCTGCCGCGGTGCCTGCCGCCGCCCAGTCGCCGGAGATGTCGGCACAGGTCATCGACCCGGGACCGTCGGCGGCGCCGGTCGCACCGGATATCAGCGCGAGCTCCATACGGCCGAGGGTCGTCGTCACGCCGTCGCCACAGGACCTCAACCCCGGGCAAAACGGCCAGTCGGTCCGGTCCGGGAGCATCACCATTCCCGCGGTGAAGCCAACCAGCCCGATTGACGTGGTCAAGGACGCCTTCAACTCTGTCGTGAATGCCGTGACCGGTCACCATTCGCCCTCCCAGACAGCGAACCCGAATGACCCGACTCCAGATCCGCCGGGCCATCGTGGCGCGCGAGCCGGCCGTCAGTAGTTAACCGCCGGCCATCTTCTCCAGCCGTGCGATCCGGTCTTGGACCGGCGGATGCGTCGAAAACATCTTGCTCATGCGCTCCCCCGATCTGAACGGGCTCGCGATCATCAGATGCGCCTGGTCCGCCAACTGTGGGCTTGGCGGCAACGGAGTCTCTTCCACACCGCCACTGATCTTGCGCAGTGCCGAGGCCAGCGCCAACGGGTCGCCGGACAGCTCAGCACCGGATTCATCGGCCTGGTACTCCCTGGAGCGTGACACCGCCATCTTGATTACTCCTGCCGCCATCGGCGCCAGCAGCGAAACCAACAGCAGCGCAAGCGGATTCGTCCCACCCTGACGACCGCTGCCCCGTCCGGCACCGGAGAACATCGCCATCTGAGCCATACCGGTAACAACCGAGGCCAGCGCGCCGGCGACACACGAAATCAGGATGTCGCGGTTGTAGACGTGGGACAGCTCGTGGCCGAGTACCGCCCGGAGTTCACGCTCGTCGAGCAGTTGCAGGATACCGGTGGTGCAGCAGACCGCGGCGTTACGCGGGTTGCGGCCAGTGGCGAACGCATTCGGGCTGGCCGTATCGCTGATGAAGAGTTGCGGCATGGGTTGGTGCGCGGCGGTGGATAGCTCGCGCACCATCGCATAGATCTCCGGCGCCTGAACCTCAGTGATCGGCTGGGCCTTCATGGCCTTCAGCGCCAGCTTGGCGCTGTTGAAGTAGACGTACACGTTCATGCCGACGGCCATCAGCACCGAGAGGTACATCACGTTGCGCCCAAAGAGCGAGCCGATGAAGACGATCAACGCGGACATTCCGACGAGCAGCGCAAACGTCTTCATCCGGTTGGCGTTGGGATGCCAGGTCATCTCAATTCCTCCTGCAAGCGGGTCTTGGGGGGAGAGTAACGCCTCGGTACAGCAAACAGCTCACCGGCGGGTTAACCATGCCTGTCAACCGTGTCTGTTGACCGTATAGTCCACCAGCGAAGCCAATGCGCGCCGTCCCGGCACATCCGGAAGCCCGGCCAACTCGGCTCGGGCCTGCGCGGCGTACTGCTGCACGGTGTCCTTCGCCGCGGAGATACCGCCGGAGGCCCGCAGTAGCGCCAAGGCCTCGGCCAGGGTCTCGTCGTCGGTTACCGGGCCGGTGAGGATCTCTCGCAGCCGGTCGGCGGCCGGGCCGGTCTCCTCCAGTGCGTAGAGCACCGGCAGGGTGTGCACACCCTCACGCAGGTCGGTCCCGGGCAGCTTGCCGGACTCGTCGGGGTCGCTTTCGATGTCGATGATGTCGTCGGAGATCTGGAATACCGTGCCGACGATCCCGCCAATGTGGCCAAGCCGCGCGATCTGATCGTCGTTCGCACCGGAGAATGTCGCGCCGAACTGGCCGGAGGCGGCGATGAGGCAGGCGGTCTTCTCGGCCACCACCTTCAGATAGTGCGAGACAGCGTCGTCGGCTTCGGCTGCGCCTTTGGTCTCACGCATCTGGCCGGTCACCAGAAGTGCGAAGGTCTCGGCGATCAGGCGTACCGCGTCGGGGCCCAGTCGGGACACCAGCCGCGAAGCTGTCGCGAACAAATAGTCACCGGCGAGGATCGCGATGTTGTTTCCCCAGCGGGCATTTGCCGACGGCGCACCGCGGCGCATCTGCGCCTCGTCCATGACGTCGTCGTGGTAGAGCGTGGCCAGGTGCACCAGTTCGATGACCGCGCCGGCGACGGTGACCTGCCAGGCGTCCGGTTCAGGACCGATCTGAGCGGACAACACGGTGAACAACGGACGGAACCGTTTGCCACCCGCCTCGAACAGGTGCAGCACGGCCTCGGTCATCAGCTCGTCGCCGCTGCGCAGTTCGGTGGAGATCATCTCCTCAATGCGGGCGACGCCATCACGGACGGCTTCAGCGAAGGCCGGGTCGCCGAAATCCACGCCCGCCACCACAGTCGCCGGTGTCCTCACCCTGCCAACATACTGTGACGTATGCGCGCAGCATCATCTGAGGTCCGGGCCGAAGTCGTCGTGGTCGGCGCCGGCCCGTCCGGTTCCGCGGCCGCGGCCTGGGCGGCCCGCGGCGGTCGCCAGGTGCTGGTTGTCGACGCGTGCGAGTTCCCCCGGGACAAGGCCTGCGGTGACGGGCTTACCCCGCGCGCGGTCGCCGAACTGCAACACCTCGGTCTGGGCGACTGGCTGGACGGCCGGATCCGCCATCATGGTCTGCGGCTGGCCGGCTTCGGCACGGAGGTGGAGGTGCCCTGGTCGAGTCCGTCATTCCCACCGATCAGCAGCGCGGTACCGCGTACCGAACTCGACGACCGCATTCGCAATGTCGCGGCGGAATCCGGTGCGTCAATGTTGTTGGGACACAGGTGCGTTGATGTTTCCCGGGATTCCGCCGGCCGGGTTGACGCGGTGGTGTTGGCCAATGGATCCCGAGTGAGCTGCCAATGGCTGATCGTTGCCGACGGGGTACGGTCGGCGCTCGGTAGGGCGCTGGGTAGGCAATGGCATCAGCAGACGGTGTACGGGGTGGCCGCGCGGGCCTACCTGCCCTCGCCGCGCGCAGACGAACCGTGGATCTCTTCGGATCTTGAATTGCGATCACCCGCCGGCCAGGTGCTACCCGGGTATGGCTGGATCTTTCCGCTGGGCAACGGGCAGGTGAATATCGGCGTGGGTGCACTGGCCACCGCCAAGCGGCCCGCCGACGTGGCGTTGCGGCCGCTGCTGACCCACTACACCGACCTCAAACGTGCAGCGTGGGGCTTCGACGGTCCGCCACGGGCACATGCCTCGGCACTGCTGCCGATGGGCGGGGCGGTTTCCGGCGTGGCCGGGCCGAACTGGATGCTGGTGGGCGATGCGGCGGCCTGTGTGAACCCGCTCAACGGCGAGGGTATCGACTACGGGCTGGAGACCGGCCGGATGGCCGCGGACATGCTGGGCTCGCGTGAACTGTCGAGGGCCTGGCCCGCACTGCTGCAGGCGCACTATGGGCGCGGGTTCTCAGTGGCCCGCCGGCTCGGGCTGCTGTTGACGCTGCCGCGGTTCCTGCCGATCACCGGCCCGGTGGGGATGCGCTCGGCCCGGCTCATGACCATCGCGGTGCGGGTGATGGGCAATTTGGTCAGCGATGAGGATGCCGACTGGGTGGCGCGGATGTGGCGCACGGCCGGTGCCGGATCCTGCCTCCTGGACCAGCGAAAACCGTTCTGCTAGTTCGGTTTACACGCCTCGTGTAGGGCGACGATTCCACCGGTGAGGTTGCGCCAGCTTACCTGCGACCAGCCGGCCTGCTCGATGCGGCGGGCCAGAGTCGGCTGGTCAGGCCAGGCCCGGATGGACTCGGCCAGGTAGACGTAGGCTTCCGGATTGCTCGATACCGCGCGGGCCACCCGCGGTAGTGCCCTCATCAGATACTCCTTGTACGCGGTGGCGAACACCGGCACGGCAGGTGTGGAGAATTCGCACACGACCAGCCGCCCGCCGGGTTTGGTCACCCGTGCTATCTCCCGCAGGCCGGCACGTGAGTCGACGATATTGCGCAGGCCGAAGCTGATCGTCACCGCATCGAACACGTCGTCACCGAAAGGCAGCCGGGTCGCATCAGCGCCGACCTTGGGCACCGGGCGCTGTCGGCCGGCGTGCAACATGCCGACCGAGAAGTCCGCGGCAAGACACCACGCCCCGGACTTCGCGAGTTCCACCGTCGACACGGCGGTCCCGGCGGCCAGGTCGAGCACCACATCCCCGGGGCCGACCTGCAGTGCCGCGCGGGTGGCCCGACGCCAGTAGCGATCCCGTCCGACTGAGAGCAGGGTGTTGGTGATGTCATAGCGGCGCGCCACGGCGTCGAACATCGACGCCACGTCACCCGGATCCTTATCCAGCGACGCGCGGCTCATGTGTCTGACGCTACCGGCAGCCGCCGTTCCCGTCGCACCAGCCCGGCCAGGATCGCGGCGCAGATCAGCCACCCCATCGCCGCCGTTGATGCGGCCGGAATGATCGCCAGCGAGGCATTGCGGTTCTGGACCCGGACCAGATTCGGATTGTCGCGAGAATATTCGACGTAAATCCGCATGCCGGTGGCCAGCTCGGAGGGATACAGCACTCCGAGTTCGGGCCGATAGGTGACCCGGTCCGGCGTGACGAACTCGACCGTCGACCGCCGCGGGCCGGCGGAGAGCACCTCGGCCTCGGCAACACCCCTATGTCGCTCGATCTGGCGGTCGTTGCGCCACGCCCCGGCGACCAGCAGCACCGCCTGCAGAGCGATGATGCCGGCGATAATCCACACGCCGGTCTTTGCCCACCGCAATGCTTTTCGCTCGCCGGTGTCGAGTAGGTCGGGATTACGCCGGGGAAGCGCTGATCGGAACGCATCACGAAGGCGTGAGATCACAGAGCCGCTCGGATATCGGAGTGCAATCGGCGCAGCGAGGACCGGTCGGCCTTGACCTCCAGCACCCGCATGCCTTCAGACGATTCGTCGAGGGCACCGCGCACATCGTCGACCTCGATCTGGCGGGACTCGACGTGGTAGGCCCGGCACAACGCCAGGACGTCGACGTCGTGCGGGGTCCCGAAGATACGCGAGGACACGTCGGCGAAACGCGGGTCGCCCTGCTCAAGCAGTTCGAAGATGCCGCCGCCGTTGTCGTTGGACACCACGATGGTGAGGTCGGCCGGTATGGGCTCGGTGGGGCCGATCAGCAGCCCGGAGGCGTCGTGGACGAAGGTGAGATCGCCCAGAAGCGCGATAGTTCGGTCCGAATGCGCCAGTGCGGCGCCGATCGCCGTCGACACCGTCCCGTCAATACCCGCCACACCCCGGTTGGACCGCACCACGATGCCCTCGGTGTTCAGCCCGACCAGGGCGGCGTCCCGGACCGGATTGGAGGCACCCAGCACCAGTTGATCGCCCGGGCGCACCGCGGCGGCCACCGCGGCCGCGACATGCAGACCGGTGGTCAGCGGATGGACCGCCAGTTGTTCGATCACGACATCGACCGCGTGCCGGTTGGCCTGCGCGCAGCGGGCCAGCCACGCCGGATCGGCGGTGCCGACGGTATCGGCGCGGGTGCCGGTGGCAAGACAGTTGCCCGACACATCGGGCCAGCGGGGACCGGTGGTCAATGCGTACACCGGGATGGTGGAGTCGGCCAGCAGCGCCGACACTGAGCGGTGCAGCGTCGGGCGACCCAGCATGATCACCTGCCTGGGGCGCAGCTGTGTCAGCGCCAGCGGGTGCAGTAGGTTGGCGGCCCGGGGTGCGGTGGGCTCGGCGACGGTCGGCAGATGCGCAAGGTTCGGGTGCACCCCGGCGCCGTGGCCGGCGATGACGACGGTGTCGGGCGTGAGGTCGATGGCCAGCGGCTGATCGAAGTTCACCGGCGGCGTATAGGTCCACGGCTGGCCATCGGGTCTCCCGGGCGGAATATCGCTGGGATCCGAATCCGGTTCGGGCACAAGGGGTTCGCGCAGCGGGATATCGAACTGCACCGGTCCGGCATTAGCGGTACGAGCACCACTGGCGGCGGCCAGTACCCGGCAGGTAGCCGAACGCCACTGGGCGTTGAGCCCAGCGGGATCGGCGCCGTCCCCAGCCAGTCCGAGGCTGATCGCCGCGCGGACCTGGGTGCCGAAATAGCCCAGTTGCTCCATGGTCTGGTTGGCGCCGGTGCCCAGCAGTTCGTAGGGCCGGTTTGCGCTCAGCACGATGACCGGTACCCGCGCATAGTTGGCCTCGATGACGGCCGGTCCCAGGTTGGCCACCGCCGTGCCGGATGTCATGACGATCGGAACCGGCCGGCCGCTCCCGGACGCCAAGCCGACAGCGAGAAAGCCGGCGGTGCGTTCGTCGATGCGGACATGCAATCGCACCCGGCCTGCGCGGTCGGCGTCGGCCAAAGCGAACGCCAACGGCGCGTTGCGCGATCCGGGGCACAGCACAACATCACGGACGCCGCCGCGAATGAGTTCGTCGACGACGACCCGGGCCTGAGCCGTCGAGGGATTCACGCCTAACAGCCTGTCACAAAAGCGTTCCCGCGAAAAACTGCAGCATCGCGTTGTTGACCGGGTCGGGCCGTTCCAGGAAGCCGAGGTGACCGGCGTTGGCAATCTGGATGTAGCGGCCGTTCGGCAGCGCGTCGGCGACCTCACGGCCGAGCGCCGGCGGGGTGATGACGTCGTCGGCGAACCCGATCACCAGAACTTCGGTGGTGATCGCGCGGTAGGCGGGCAGCCGGTTCTCCGTGGGGACGACGGTCATCTGGCCGCGCCAGCCGGCCGTACGCTTAAGCGGGAAGGCGGTGAACATCTCGACCCATTCACCGATCTTCTTCGCGTCGTTGATGGTCTTGGGTGAAAAGTTCTCCAGCACGCGGACTTTGGCCGCGTAGGCCGCCGGCAACTCGATTCCGGAGGCGGCCAGTTCCAGATCCGCGGCTCGGAATGCCTTGCGGGTCTCATCCACGCGGCCGCGTGTTCCCATCAGCACGGCCTGGGTCACCAGATCCGGGCGGGCCAGAAGAAGTTCCTGGGCGATGAATGCGCCCATGGACATGGCGACCAGCCGGACCGGGCCGCCGACGACGGTGTCGATGAGCTCGAGGGTGTCGGCGACCATCTGTGCGGTGGAGATCCCGTCAACGTTCTCGGTCGCGCCGATGCCCCGATTGTCAAAGGTGATGCAGCGATAGCCGACGGCCAGAAATGCCGGGACCTGGTGGATATGCCAGGTTCGGCCCGCGCCGGCGGTACCGGCGATGAACAGCACCGGTTCGCCTGAGCCGGTGTCGTCGTAGGCCAGACTGGTCACTCGCGCGAGGCTAGCAGTGCGTGACAGGTGCGGACGCGAGCGATCCACCAGTCGCGACGCTCGGCCGGGGCCGCCAGTGCGGACAGTCGCGCCGGGTCGGGGACGATGTCGCCCACCGGTAGGCAGCCGTCCACCACAGTAATGTCGGCGACGTCCTCGACGAACAGACTGCCGGTGCCCAGCCCGCAGGCGCGGTCCAACCCCGGCAGCGCCGCCGCGGCGATAAGCCCCGCCGCGATGCCCACCGCAGAGTCCATGGCGCTGGAGATCACCACCGGGATGTCGATTGCCGCGGCGATGTCGAGCAGGGCGCGCACCCCGCCCAGCGGGGCCACCTTGAGCACCGCGATATCGGCAGCACCGGCACGCACCACGGCCAGCGGATCGGCGGCCTTGCGGATGCTCTCGTCGGCGGCCACCGGGACGTCGGTACGGGCACGCACCGCGGCCAGTTCAGCGACGGTGGCACAGGGCTGCTCGAGGTATTCCAGCGGACCGTCGGCGGTCAGGGCCGCCGCCGCGGCTACCGCCTGCTCGACGGTCCAGCCGCCGTTGGCGTCGACGCGCACGGTAAGGATCTGCGCCCGCACGGCATTGACCCGGGCCACATCGTCGGCCAGGGTCTGTCCCGGTTCGGCCACCTTCACCTTCGCCGTGGTGACACCCGGAAACCGCGCCAGCACTTCGGGTATCTGCGCGGCCGGCACCGCGGGCACGGTGGCATTGATGCGAATCCGGTCCCGCAGCGCCGGAGGCCTTGTGCCATAGGCGGATTCGATCGCGGATGCCAACCAGTGCGCGGCCTCGACGGCCTCGTACTCGAGGAACGCGCCGAACTCACCCCAGCCGGACGGACCGTCGATCAGCACGACTTCGCGCACCGTGATGCCACGGAATCGGACCCGCATCGGCAGTGCAACGACATGTAGACGGTCGAGGAGATCGTCTGCGTTCATCAGATCGCGCGGTCGCGGTTCTCCCAGTAGGGCTTACGCAGATCCTTTTTCAGCAGCTTGCCGGTGGGGTTGCGCGGCAGCACCTCGAAGATGTCCACACTGCGTGGGCACTTGTATCCGGCGAGCTTCTCCTTGCACCACGCGATCAGTTCCTCCGGGGTGACCTCGGCGCCGGCGGACAGTTCCACCGCGGCCTTGACCGTCTCGCCCCACTTATCGTCCGGGATGCCGAACACCGCGGCGTCCATGACCGCCGGATGGTCGGTCAGGGCGCGCTCGACCTCGACGGAGTAGATGTTCTCCCCGCCGGAGATGATCATGTCCTTGAGCCGGTCCTCCACGAAGACGAATCCGCCGTCGTCGACGCGGCCGATATCGCCGGTCCGGAACCAGCCGTCGTCGGTGACGACCTCCCGGGTGGCCTCCGGCTTGTTGTGGTAGCCCTGCATCAACTGCGGTGTGCGGAACCACAATTCGCCGGGCTGTCCGGGCTCGACGTCCGCCAGGGTATCCGGGTTGACCACGCGGACCTCGACCTGGCGGGCGGGCTGGCCGGCGCTGGTGAGCCGCTCGGGCCGGGACTCGTCACGGTGGGCCTCCGGCGAGAGTTGGGTGACGGCGCCGCACACCTCGGTCAGTCCGTACACCTGGACGAATTCGGTGTTCGGAAATTCCTTCAGCGCGGTGCGCAGCAGTGCCGGCGGCATGGGCGAGGCGCCGTAGACGAAGGTGCGTAACCGGTTGAACAGCTTGATAGCGTCGGGCCCCATCTCCATCACCTTGGCCAGCACGGCCGGCACCAGGAAGGTTCGGGTGGCACCGGCCAGCAGCGCACCCGCCAGTGACCCGCCGTCGACATCGCGGGTCATGATGCTGGGGATGCCGGCGTGGATGCCGAACTGGGCATAGGATGAGCCGCCGACGTGGAACAGCGGCATCGACACCATGTTCTTGTCATCCCCGTCGAATTCGAAGGTGCCGGCATTGAGGGTGTGCGCGATCAGGTTCGCCTGAGTGAGCCGGATGCCCTTAGGTTTTCCAGTGGTGCCCGAGGAGTACATGATCACGCACACGTCGTCGGGTGTGACATCGACTCCGCGGCCCTTCGGCGTCGCCGCGGCGAGCATCGCCTCGTACTCGTCGCCCTCGGTGCCCTCCGGGGTCAGTTCGATGATGTGGGCGACGCCCGGCAGCCGGTCCCGGATCGCCTCGATGTCCGGCTTGAGTTCGGTACCGACAATCAGTAGTTTGGCGCCGGAGTCGTTGAGCACGTAGTCCGTCTCATCGCCGGCCAGTCGGAAGTTGATAATGGCCGTGGCTGCGCCCAGTGACGCCGCGGCGATGGTGGTCTCGACACACGCCGGATGGTTCTTGTCCAGGAAGGCCACCACGTCACCGCGGCCGATACCGCGCTGCGCCAGTGCTCCGGCACACCGGCGGATCCGATCGTCAAACTGCGCCCAGGTCCATTTCCGGTCGAGGTAAATGACGGCGACGTCGTCGGGTTTGTTTTTCGCCCAGTACGCCGGGCGGTCATCGAGGAAACGTGGTTCGTCAGGTTGCGCCATACCGCCTAGGGTGCCACGTCAGGCTTTGCCGCCGCAGGGGTTTTCGACCATGCCACTAGCGACACTGCGACACGTTCTAGTCTGGTGGCCATGACTGAGATCGACCTGCTCCGCCACCCCCTGCATGCCGGCCACCTGACCGTCAGTGCTCTCCAACGCAATAGGAACAGGCCGGTGCTGTTCCTCGGCGATACCGCCCTCACCGGTGGCGAGTTAGCCGAGCGCATCAGCCAGTACATCCAGGCCTTCGAGTCACTCGGCGCGGGCACCGGCGCCACGGTCGGCCTGCTGTCGCTGAACCGGCCCGAGGTGCTGATGATCATCGGCGCGGGCCAGACCCAGGGCTATCGGCGCACAGCGCTGCACCCACTGGGTTCGCTGGACGATCACGCCTATGTGCTGTCCGACGGCGGTGCAACATCGTTGGTGATCGACCCGGTCCCGATGTTCGTCGAGCGCGCGGTCGGACTGCTGGCGAAGGTGGGGTCGCTGAAGCAGATCCTCACGCTCGGTCCGGTGCCGCCGGAGTTGGCCGATGTCGGCGTGGACCTGATCGCCGAGGCAGCCAAATTCACACCGCAACCATTGGTGGCGGCTGATCTTCCGCCCGACCATATCGGCGGTATGACCTATACCGGTGGCACCACCGGCAAGCCGAAGGGTGTGATGGGCACGGTCGGGTCGATTTGGACGATGACGACGGCGCAACTGGCCGAATGGGAGTGGCCGGAGCATCCGCGGTTCCTGATGTGCACCCCGCTATCGCACGCCGGGGCGGCGTTCTTCGTCCCGACCATCGTCAAGGGCGGCGAATTGATCGTGCTCACCAAGTTCGACCCGGCCGAGGTGCTGCGAGTGATCGAGGAGCAGAAGATCACCGCGACCATGCTGGTGCCGTCGATGATCTACGCGCTGATGGACCACCCGGATTCCCATACCCGCGACCTGTCGTCGCTGGAAACGGTGTACTACGGAGCCTCGGCGATGAACCCGGTACGCCTGGCGGAGGCGATCGCCCGGTTCGGCCCGATCTTCGCCCAGTACTACGGCCAGTCCGAGGCGCCGATGGTGATCACCTACCTGGCCAAGGGTGACCACGACTCCAAGCGGCTGACATCGTGCGGGCGGCCCACCCTGTTCGCCCGCACCGCACTGCTGGACGCGGACGGAAAACCGGTGCCGCAGGGCGAAATTGGAGAGATCTGCGTCTCCGGGCCGCTGCTCAGTGGCGGGTACTGGAACCTGCCGGAGGCCACCGCGGAAGCGTTCTCCGGCGGCTGGCTGCACACCGGCGATATGGCGCGCGAAGACGAAGACGGCTTCTGGTACATCGTCGATCGGGTCAAGGACATGATCGTCACCGGCGGGTTCAACGTGTTCCCTCGCGAGGTGGAGGATGTCGTCGCCGAACACCCGGCGGTGGCACAGGTGTGCGTGATCGGAACACCGGATGACAAGTGGGGTGAAGCGGTGACGGCGGTGATCGTGCTGCGGCCTGACCACCCCAGTGATGAGGCGGCGGTGGCCAAGCTGACCTCGGAGATCCAGGATGCAGTCAAGGAGCGTAAGGGTTCGGTGCAGTCGCCCAAGCAGGTCATCGTGGTGGATTCGGTTCCGGTGACCGCGCTGGGCAAGCCCGATAAGAAGTCGGTACGGGCGAAGTTCTGGGAGGGCGCGGGCCGAGCCGTTGGCTAATGCGCGCGCGGTCCTCTTCGATTTCTCCGGCACGCTGGCCCGTTGCGAGGCACGGGACGCCTGGTTCACCGGGACGGGATTGAACGGCGCGCAGCGCGCCGCGGTGATGGACCGGTTAACCCATCCCACCGCGAGCGTGACGCACCACGCCTGGGAGCATCGCGACCTGGACCCGGCACTGCACCGGGAGGCCTACCTACACGTGCTGAAGGCCTCGGGGTTGGGTGACGAACACGCCGAGCAGCTATACCGTCGCGTCACCGATCCGGCTGAATGGGCGCTGTACCCCGACACCGCATTTGTGTTGAAATCCCTGCGGCAGAAAGGGATCAGAACCGCCGTCGTCTCCAATATTGCCTGGGATATCCGTGCCGTGCTGGCGACCGCCGAGGTCGACGAGTACGTGTTGTCCTTCGAGATAGGCGCCGCCAAACCGGACCCGCGGATCTTCATCGAGGCACTGGCGCGGCTCGGGGTACCGGCCGAACAAGCGTTGATGATCGGCGACAGCGAGGAGAACGACGGCGCGGCGCGCGAGCTTGGCTGCGATTTCATCCTGGTGGACCCGCTACCCACCGTCGAGCGGCCCACCGGATTGATCGACGCGCTGCGTGAGCGGGGCGTGGATCTCTAGCGTAACTTCTTAGGCTGTGAGCGATAACCCGTTCAACCCGGCCCCGTTCAATCCGGCCCTGTGGCAACCCGTGCAGGGCTTCACCGACCTCACCGATATCACCTACCACCAACACGTGCTCGACGGCGTGCGGCAGCCGACGGTACGGGTGGCCTTCGATCGGCCGGAGGTGCGCAATGCGTTCCGTCCGCACACCGTCGACGAGCTTTACCGCGCACTCGACCACGCCCGGATGTCGCCCGATGTCGGGGTGGTCCTACTGACCGGCAACGGCCCCTCTTCCTCCGACGGCGGCTGGGCTTTCTGCTCCGGTGGTGACCAACGGATCCGCGGCCGCTCCGGCTACCAGTACGCCGACGGAGAGACCGCCGACACCGTTGACGCCGCGCGGGCCGGCCGGTTGCACATCCTGGAGGTGCAGCGGCTGATCCGGTTCATGCCCAAGGTGGTCATCTGCCTGGTCAACGGTTGGGCGGCCGGCGGTGGGCACAGCCTGCATGTGACCTGCGACCTGACCCTGGCCAGTCGCGAGCATGCCCGCTTCAAACAAACCGACGCCGACGTCGGCAGCTTCGACGGCGGTTACGGCAGCGCGTATCTCGCCAAACAGGTCGGCCAGAAATTCGCCCGGGAGATCTTCTTCCTCGGCGAGACCTATACCGCCGAGCAGATGCACCAGATGGGTGCGGTCAACCGCGTGGTCGAGCATGTCGAGTTGGAGAACGTCGCGCTGGACTGGGCGGCCAAGATCAACGCTAAATCGCCTCAGGCCCAACGGATGTTGAAGTTTGCGTTCAATCTCCTCGATGACGGGTTGGTGGGCCAACAGATCTTCGCCGGCGAGGCCACCCGACTGGCCTATATGACCGATGAGGCCGTCGAGGGCCGGGACGCATTCCTGGAGAAGCGCGACCCGGACTACAGCCCCTTTCCCCGCTACTTCTGAGCATCCATAGACTCAAGCCGTGACACCATTGCGCAGGCGGCTGACCGATGCGATCGCCATGACCGGCATGCGCCCGCCACTGCGCGTCGCAGGCGGCACCCGAATTCCGCTGCGCGGCAAGCGGGTACTGATCACCGGGGCATCCTCGGGTATCGGAGAAGCCGGGGCGGAAAGCTTCGCCGCCGCAGGTGCCGAAGTGATCGTCGTTGCACGCCGCGCCGATCTGCTGGAGACGCTTGCGATGCGGATCGCCGAGACTGGCGGCACCGCCACCGCACTCCCCTGCGACCTGTCCGATCTTGACGCCGTGGATGAACTCGCCGCAGGCGTCGAGAAGCGTTTCGGTGGGGTGGACATCCTGGTCAACAATGCCGGACGCTCGATCCGCAGACCGCTGGCCGAGTCACTGGATCGCTGGCATGACGTCGAACGCACCATGACGCTGAACTACTACTCCCCGCTGCGGCTCATCCGTGGCCTGGCGCCCGGGATGATCGAACGCGGCGACGGCCACATCATCAATGTGGCCACCTGGGGAGTGCTCACCGAGGCGCCGCCACTGTTCGGGGTCTACAACGCCTCCAAGGCCGCACTGAGCGCGGTCAGTCGGGTCATCGAGACCGAGTGGTCACGCAAGGGTGTGCATTCGACGACGCTGTACTACCCGTTGGTGGCCACCCCGATGATCTCCCCGACCAGGGTCTACGACGGCGTGCCCGCGCTGAGTCCGCGGGAAGCCGCGCAGTGGATGATTGATGCGGCCGTACACCGGCCGGTGCGCATCGCTCCGCGCTTCGGGGTGGGAGCCCGGGCCCTCGACGTCGTCGCGCCAGGCGCACTCAACCGTCTGCTGAGACAACAGCGAGTTCAGCCATAGGGTAGGTGTCATGGAGATCCTCGCGAGCCGCGTGCTGCTGCGCCCGGCCGACTACGACCGTTCGTTGAACTTCTATCGTGACGTTCTGGGCCTGGCGATCGCCCGCGAATACCACGGCGGAACAGTGTTTTTCGCAGGGCAGTCGCTGATAGAGCTAGCCGGCCACGGCGAGCCGAAGACATTCTCCGGTGCCCTCTGGCTGCAGGTCCGAGACGTCTACGCCACCCAGGATGAATTGGCCGCGTGGGGTGTCGACGTATCCCGCGAGGCCCGGCAGGAACCGTGGGGTCTGCATGAAATGCACGTCACCGACCCCGACGGTGTCACGCTGATCTTCGTGCAGATCCCGGCTGAACATCCGCTGCGCCGGGATAGCAGGAGCTGAACCGTTTTACCGGCGACCGTTTTACTGGCGCCCGTTTTCTAAAGGCCAGCCCACCGAGGCCAGCCGGCCGGCGACCTGGTTGATCTCTTCGGGGTTGGGTTCCTTGGCGATCACGTCGCGAATCGCGTCGCGGATCTCCTGTGCCGTCACCGGGGCGTCGCCATCGCTGTGCCTCAGCACCGTCTGGGCCGCTTTAACGACCTCGTCCTCGCTCAGATTGCGCAGCAGCAGGGCCAGCAGTGGGAAGTAATCCTTCGGCGGCACGCCCTCCGGGAAGCCCTCGTGCAGCCAATCCAGAACGTTTGCGCCGAAACCAGGGGTGCCGTCCACAGTGGTCATCGCAGCCTCACTTCGTGGGGAACATCGGGAACAGGTCAATACCGAAGTGGTGGATGATCGTCGACCGGGTGACCCAGGCGACGCCGGCGAGGATGACGAAACCGACGAAGGCGAACAGCAGAATGCCGAGATACTTCAGTGGCGGGTTCGCCTTGTGGATCAGGTGGTCGGCCTCTTCGCCGCCGGCCCCGTGGGAGTAGGCCAGCATTCCGACGCCGAACAGCGCCGGCAGACCCGCACCGAGAACCAGTCCCACAACAAGGACCTTGAAAATGCTTTCCAGGTAGTTCATAACCGAGTCCTTAGGGTCGCGGGCGGCAGGGGTCAGACAGAGGAGGACGTGGGGATCTTGGTATTGGTCTTGGCAGCCTCGGCGGCCTCACGGACACCGGCCGGCACCACCGAGTTGGTGGAGCTGTCCCAGTCGGCGTTGACATTGCTGCTGTCGACCTTCTGCTTCGAGGCACGCCACCACATGTAGAACGACAGCCCAACCAAAATCAAGAAGATCAGCCCGTCGCCGGCAAGCTGCGAACCGGATAGAG
>Ga0194035_1000117_pt1 | contig 46388 bp, 38 predicted proteins | sample JunL2320m_MetaG_FD_148680 | JGI IMG/M metagenome (GOLD analysis project Ga0194035, IMG submission 148680) | Anoxic zone freshwater microbial communities from boreal shield lake in IISD Experimental Lakes Area, Ontario, Canada - Jun2016-L239-20m | ecosystem: Environmental > Aquatic > Freshwater >...
CGCGCTACCCGCGCTCACGCTCGGCAACTATTCCGTTGCTGCATCTTGCTCAGCAGCAAGATGGCTACGTCACCAATGACGCCATCCGTCATATTGGCGAACTGGTTGGCGCCACGTCGGCCGAAGTGCTTGGCACGGCCACGTTCTACGAGATGTTCAAGTTCGAACCAGTGGGCAAGTACTTGGTCAACATCTGCCGCACCATGTCGTGCGCGCTGATGGGCGGCGAAGAGCTCATGCATCACGCCGAGCATCGCTTGGGCATTAAAGCTGGCAGCACCACGCCTGATGGAATGTTCACCCTCGAGCACGCCGAGTGTCAGGCAGCCTGCACCGAGGCGCCCACCTTGCAAGTGAACTATCGCTACCGGTTCCGCGTGACCCCAGAGACATTCGATGCACTCATCGACGATCTCGCAGCCGGCCGACTCGACTCAGAGATTCCGGCGCACGGCACCGTGGCGCGTATCCGCCAACACATTCCAGCCGAGCGCGGCGTTGGGGCTGTGCCACCCGAAGATGCAACGAATGCTCCTTCTTGGATGACTGTTGCCGAGGCACCGAAATGACTGGAACTACTTATTCTCACGCTCCCGGATTTGTTGCCGGCGACCGTCCTCAGATCGTCACCGCGCGATTCCAGTACGAAGATTCGTACACGCTCGAGCGCGCCCTCGCTACCGACGGCTACGCAGGGTTACGTGCGGCGCTTTCGCGTAGCGCAACCGAGGTGCACGACGAAGTAAAGGCCGCCACCGTGTTGGGTCGCGGCGGCGCGGGCTTCCCGGCTGGCACCAAGTGGGGGCTCACTCCCGCAGGCGTGTGGCCGCGCTATCTGGTCGTCAACGGCGACGAGAGCGAGCCAGGTACCTACAAGGATCGCTTGCTCATGGAGCGCGATCCTCACCAGCTCATCGAGGGCTGTCTCATCGCGTGTTACGCGGCGGGTCTGTCACAGTGCTTTCTCTACATTCGTGGCGAAATGGCGTTGGCTCAGGAGCGTGTTGCTGCTGCTCTCAACGAGGCGTACGCCGCTGGCTATGTGGGCCGCAACATTCTCGGCTCCGACTTCTCGCTCGACATCGTGTTGCACTGGGGTGCCGGCGCGTATGTGGTGGGCGAAGAAACAGCGCTCATCGAAAGCCTCGAAGGCAACCGCGGCATGCCGCGCTTGAAGCCTCCGTTCTTCCCGGCGGCCATTGGTCTGTATGGCAAGCCAACCATCGTGAACAACGTTGAGACCATGGCCAACTTGCCATGGCTGATGCGTAACGGCTCTGCCGCATACACCGCTATCGGTAGCGCAACGTCGCCAGGCACGCGCATGGTTGCTGTGTCGGGCCACGTGAAGCGTCCCGGTGTGTACGAAATTATCAACGGCACCACCACGTTTCGCGACCTGCTCTACGGCGAAGAGTTCTGTGGCGGTATCCGCGACAACAACGAACTCAAAGCGTTTGTGCCCGGTGGCGGATCAGCGCCTTGGTTCTTGCCCGATCAACTTGACCTTCCGTTCGAGGGTCGCCTCATCGGCGCCGCTGGCTCAATGGCTGGCTCGGGCGCAGTGATGGTGATGGATGACACCACCGACATCCCCAATGCAGCGCTCACGCTCACTCGCTTTTATGCGCACGAGTCGTGCGGCAAGTGCACGCCGTGTCGCGAAGGCGGCACGTGGTTAATGCGCATTCTCGATCGCGTGGTTGCGGGCCAGGGCACGCAGCGCGATCTCGACCAACTGCTCGAAGTGGGCGCCAGTATTTGCCCCGGCGACTTCCCGCACGCATCGAGCGAACGGCTCGGCCTCGCCGCAGTTCCGTTCCCGTACAAGATGACCACCATCTGTTTCGTTGGACCGTCGGCTTATACGCCGGTGCATTCGGCACTCACTCTGTTCCGTGACGAATTCGAGGCCAAACTCGTGAAGCGAACCTTTATCCCCGTGACCGCTGTGTCGGTAACCGAAACTGAGGCCGCGCTGTGACCACCACAGAATCGAACGACGTAGAAGCAGCAGAAGTAGTAGTCGATCCCAACGCGGTAAGCGTCACGATCAACGGCAAGCAGTTCACTGCGCGTAAGGGCGACCTCATCATCAAGGCCGCCGAAAATGCCGGCGCCTACATTCCTCACTTTTGCTACCACGATCGAATGAGCTCGGTGGGCATGTGCCGCATGTGCCTCGTCGAGGTCGATACGGGGCGCGGCCCGCAGCTCATGCCGTCGTGCATGTTCCCAGTGGCCCCCGGCATGGTGGTCGAAACCGAGTCACCAGCATCGAAGGCTGCTCAAGAGGGCATCATCGAGTTGCTGCTCGCAAATCACCCACTCGATTGCCCGGTCTGCGACAAGGGCGGCGAGTGCCCGCTGCAGGATCAGTCGTTCAGCCATGGTCCGGGCGAGAGCCGCTACATCGAAGAGAAGCGTCACTACGAGAAGCCCATCGCCATTAGCGAGCTGGTGTTGCTCGACCGCGAGCGTTGCATCTTGTGCGATCGTTGCACCCGCTTTGCCGATGAGGTCGCAGGCGATGCGCTCATTCATTTCACCAGCCGTGGCAACACCACTCAGGTCACCACGTTCCCTGACGAGCCGTTCTCGAGCTACTTCAGCGGCAACACCGTGCAGATCTGTCCGGTTGGTGCGCTCACCGCAAAGCCGTACCGCTTCAAGGCGCGGCCTTGGGACCTGCAAGAAGCCGAGAGCACGTGCACCACGTGTTCGGTGGGCTGTCGCACTGCAGTGCAGTCGAGCCGTGACGAACTGTTGCGCTACCAAGGCGTCGACTCCGATCCCGTGAACTGGGGTTGGTTGTGCGACAAGGGCCGTTTCAGCTTCGAGGGCGTCAAGAGTGACGACCGTTTGACCACGCCACTGGTGCGCACCGCGAACGGCCACGAGCCGACCTCGTGGAACTCTGCGAATGCAGCAGCGGTACGGATGATCACCGATGCCATTGCGGCGGGCGGAGCGAGCAGCATTGCGGTGCTCGGCGGCGCGCGTGGCAGCAACGAAGATGCGTTCGCTTGGGCCCGCTTGGCTCACGATGTCATCGGCACACCCAACGTCTCGGCACAGTTGGGCGACGGCCTGCCCGTTGGCGTGCTCGGCATGAACCGCGCAACCATCGATCAGGCGTCGTCGGCAGCCACCATCATCTTGTTGGCACCCGACCTCAAAGAAGAACTGCCGGTGTTGTATCTGCGTCTGCGCGATGCAGCGGTCAAGAACCGCAGCCGCATCATCGAGTTCGCGCCCAAGGCAACGGGTCTCACTCGTTACGCATGGCGCACGGTGTTCTACGAACCCGGCACACAGGCCGACGTGGTTTCCGTCACGCTTGCCCAGCCCGAAATCGCCGCACAGTTGGCCAAGGGCGAAGTCGTCATTGTGGCCGGCCGAGCCAACCTCGCAGAATCGGCAGCAGGCACCACAGCAGCACTGCTCGCTTTGTCGGCTGCGCTGCCCGAGGCAAAGGTGTTGCCAGCGCTTCGTCGTGGCAATGTCGTCGGCGCAATCAGCGTCGGTATGCGTCGCGGCAAGGGTGGCCTCGACAGCACCGGCATTCTCAATGCCGCAGCCGATGGCAAGATCGAGTGTCTCATCTTGGTTGGCGCCGATCCCATTTCCGATGTGCCCGACGCCGATCTGGCTCGGCGGGCGCTCGCAGGTGCTCGTCGCATCATTGCGGTCGACACGTTCATCACCGACTCGTCGCGACTTGCCGATGTGGTCTTCCCGGCAGCTGCCTACGCCGAAAAGGCAGGCACCACCACCAACATCGAAGGCCGTGTCACCACGCTGGCGCACAAGGTCACCGTCACAGGCACATCGCGCCCCGACTGGATGGTCGCTGCTGAGTTAGCGCAGTTGCTCGGTACCGATCTTGGCTTCGGCTCGGTCAACGATGTCACCGCCGCAATTGCAGCGGCGGTCGATGGCTTCGAAGAGGTCACCGCTGAGGCGCTAGAAACAGCAGCCAATGGTGTGCTCGCAGGTGTGGGGTCGTTCGACGCAATCGCAACTCCCACAGTGGTGCTTGGCGATCGCAACTCGTACAACTTCCGACTCGTTGTGAGCCGCAAGCTGTATGACCAAGCGGTTGGCACGGCTCACTCGCCTTCGTTGGCCAAGCTTGCACCTGGCGGCGCTGTGTTTGTGCATCCGCTCGACACCGCTCGCATTGGTTCCGCCATCGGCGCCGACGTCAAGGTGTCTACGCCAAAGGCAACAATCGTGCTGTCGCTAGCCACCGACGATTCGGTGCAGCGCGGAACCGCGTGGGTGCCGTTCAATCAAACAGGCGCCAACATCGGCGAACTCATCGATGCCGCCGCTGCTGTCACCGACGTTCGGATTGAGAGCCTGTGATGTTCGCAATCGACAACCTTCTCGAAGGCCTCACACCGGCGGCCGTGCTCATCGTTCTGCTCAAAGTGGTCATCGTGTTCGTCGTTGGCCTCGTCGCCACGATGTTCATGGTGTGGTTCGAGCGCAAGATCATCTCAGGCATGCAGAACCGAATCGGCCCCAACAAGGCTGGTCCGTTCGGCATCTTGCAGACACTTGCCGACGGCATCAAACTGTTCTTCAAAGAAGATCTGTTGCCCGACCGTGCCGACCGTTTCGTGTTTCGTCTCGCGCCGTTCCTGGCGTTCGTGCCGGCCTTCTTGGTGTGGTCGATTATTCCGCTCGGTGGCGACTTCAGCAATGGCAAGAACGGCGCCGTCACTATGTTCGGGCACCGCACCTTTGTGCAGTTGGCCGATCCGCCGGTAGGCGTGCTGCTCTTGCTCGCGATCAGCGGCATTGGCGTGTACGGCATCATGCTCGCTGGTTGGTCGTCGGGTTCGAAGTACCCGCTACTCGGTTCGGTGCGTGCGTCAGCGCAGATGGTGTCGTACGAAGCGGCCTTGGGTCTGAGCCTGGCCGCCGTGATGTTGGTGGCAGGAACGCTGAGCACCAACGGCATTGTTACGTCGCAGAGCAGCCTTGGCCGCTGGCACGTGATCGCCACTGGCGTGGTGCCGTTCGTGATCTTCATGGTCGCTGCCACAGCCGAACTCAACCGACCGCCGTTCGACCTCGTTGAGGCCGAGCAAGAGCTTGTCGGCGGCTTCAACACCGAGTACTCGTCGTTGCGCTTCGCGCTGTTCTACTTGGCCGAGTTCATGAACACGGTCACGATGAGCGGCGTCATCGTCACGATGTTCTTTGGTGGCCCGCAGCCGGTGAAGTTCAATCTGGGTGCCGTGCACTTCAGCGGCGATCTTCACCTCGGATTCATGAACGGCACCGTGTGGTTCGTCGCCAAGCTGCTTGTGTTCTTGTACATCTACGTGTGGTTCCGGGCAACGCTGCCACGCCTGCGTTATGACCAGTTGATGAACCTCGGATGGAAATTGCTCATCCCTGCGTCGCTCGGCTGGTTTATGTTGCTCGCCGCTCAGCGCGTCGCAACCGACAACGACTGGAACAAGTGGACTGTGAACATCATCACCATCGTGGTGCTGTTGGTGTGCGCATTGTTGCTGCTGGCGGCTACGCGAGTCAGTGCAAAGAATCGTGAACGAGAGGGGGCGATGTTCTAATGGGATATCTCGACGGATTCCTCGTGACCATCAAGCAGCATCGTCTGTTTGGTGGAGAGCGCATCACCAAGCAGTATTCGGGTGGTCGCGTCAACAAAAAGAGTGTGGCGAAGGGACTTGTCGGCGACGAGAAGGCACCGAAGCCCGAGCGCCTTCACGGGCGCCATGTGCTCAATCGTTACGAAGACGGCATGGAAAAGTGCATCGGCTGCGAACTCTGCGCCGGTGTGTGCCCCGCCAAGTGCATCTACGTGCGCGGCGCCGACAACGACGCGATCAACCCCACCTCGCCAGGCGAGCGGTTTGGGTTCGTGTACGAGATCAACTATCTGCGTTGCATCCATTGCGACCTGTGCGTTGAGGCGTGCCCAACTGAGGCCATTACCGAAACCAAGTTGTTCGAGTTCAGCTTCACCAATCGCCAAGATGCGATCTACACCAAGAACGAATTGCTCGTCGACGATCAGGGCAAGCCGCAGCACATGCCCTGGGAAGACTGGCGCGAGGGCGAAGATCTGCTCACGAGTGGTTGGATGCGCGCCACGGCGCCAAGCGGCAACGCCGACTTCGAAGGCATCGAAGGGTGGAGTGGCGAACTCGGCCACGGAGTCCGCACTGGCGAGCCTGCGCAGGAAACAAGGGACCAGTAACGATGCAGCTCTTCGTCTTCGTCTGCGCCGCCGCAATGATTCTGGTTGGCGCCATTGGTGTGATCGTGCGGTCGCATCCGGTGCACGCCGCGCTCAGCCTGATCCTCACCTTGTTTGGTGTGGCCGTGCTGTTCGTTGCTCAAGACGCTCACTTCTTGGCAGCCGTGCAAGTGATTGTGTACGCCGGCGCCATCGTGGTGTTGTTCTTGTTCGTCATCATGTTGCTCGGCGTCGATAAGGCCGAGGCATTGCGCATTGACCCCGTCAAAGTGCAGCGGCCTCTGGCAGCAATTGTTGGCTTGGGTCTGTTTGGCCTCGTCGCAGCCGCCATCGTTCGCAGCCGAGATTCGCTCGTTGTGCGCGGTCGTGGCATTGACATCGCATCAGGCGAGGCTGGTCACGACTCAAACATTCGTCAGTTGGCCAACGACTTGTTCAGCAACCATGTGTTCGCGTTCGAAGTCACCTCAGTGCTCTTGGTGATCGCAGTCGTTGGCACGGTGCTCTTGGCCCGTCGTCCGCGTAGCGGTTCGGCAAGCGACACGTCTGCAGGGAGCAAGTGATGCACCTCGCAGTCGCAGCTCCAACTACCACGTGGTATCTCGTACTCGCTTCGTTGCTGTTCGCTATTGGTGCCGTTGGTGTCTTGGTTCGCCGCAATCCGCTCGTGATGTTCATGTGCATCGAGCTCATGCTCAACGCCGTCAACCTCACGTTCGTAGCGCTGGCTCGCAAGCTCGGTGATATCGGCGGACAGACCACGGTCTTTTTTGTGATGGTGGTTGCCGCCGCCGAAGTTGTCGTGGGTCTGGGCATCATCGTGTCGATCCTGCGTCGTCGTCCTTCGGCTACTGCCGACGACATCGCCGAGTTGAAGGGTTAATCGACATGCTCGACCTCGTTTGGTTGATCCCTGCCCTGCCGCTCGCAGGATTCCTCATTGTGTTGTTGCTTGGCCGCAAGCTCGGTGAGCCACGCGCTGGATATGTCGCCACGCTGATGACCGCTTCGGCGTTCTTGGTCACCGTCGGCGTGTTCATCGACTTGCTCTCGAAGACAGCTGAAGAGCGTTCACACGTGCACACTTTGTTCAGCTGGATCCCGGTGGGCAACCTCAAGGTTGACCTTGCCTTCCTTGCTGATCCGCTGTCGATCACGATGGCGCTGTTCGTTACCGGCATTGGCTCTTTGATCCACCTGTACTCCATTGGGTACATGCACGGTGATCCCAAGTTCAGCAAGTTCTTCTTGTACCTCAACTTGTTCGTATTCAGCATGCTGATGTTGGTACTCGGCGAAAACATGTTGGTCACGTTCCTTGGCTGGGAAGGCGTGGGCACCTGCTCGTACCTGCTCATCAGTTTCTGGCATAGCCGCGAGTCGGCCGCCACCGCTGGCAAGAAAGCGTTCGTCACCAACCGAGTTGGCGACTGGGGCTTCATGGTCGCAATGTTCTTCACATTCCAAGCGCTCGGAACCCTGAGCTACGGCCCGCTCAACGAAGCAGCTCGCGATGGCGGTATCGCTCAGTCAACTGCCACGATGATCGCGCTGATGTTGTTCGTTGGCGCCGTTGGCAAGAGTGCACAGCTGCCGTTGTACCTCTGGCTTCCCGACGCAATGGAAGGCCCCACCCCGGTGTCGGCCCTCATCCACGCGGCCACGATGGTGACCGCCGGTGTGTATCTCATGGTGCGTACCTCGCCGGTGCTCGCAATCGCCGCTTGGCATTGGGCTCCATGGATCGTTGCGGGTATTGGCGCCGCCACTGCGTTGTACGCAGCCATGGTTGCCGTGGCGCAGAACGACATCAAAAAGGTGCTCGCTTACTCCACCGTGAGTCAGCTTGGCTACATGTTCTTAGCGGTCGGATCTGGCGCTTACGTGGCGGCTATCTTCCACATGGTCACGCACGCGTTCTTCAAGGCGTTGTTGTTCCTTGGTTCCGGTTCGGTCATCCACGGCATGAACAGTGAGCAAGACATGCGCCGCATGGGTGCCTTGCGCAAGGTGATGCCAATCACCGGTTTCACCTTCATCATTGGCTGGTTGGCGATTGCAGGTGTGCCTCCATTCGCTGGCTTCTGGTCGAAGGACGAGATCTTGTTGTTCGCCTGGAACAAGAGCCCCGTCCTGTGGGTGGTCGGTCTCGTCACGGCCTTGCTCACTGCGTACTACATGACCCGTCAGGTGATCATGGTGTTCTACGGCAAGGCGCGCTGGAACGATCACGCCGAAGAGAACGGCGCACATGGCGACGTTCATCCTCACGAGAGTCCCGTCACGATGCTGCTTCCTCTGGTTGTGCTCGCCGGTCTGTCCATTGTGGGCGGTGCCATCCAGTTGCCATTCAGCCATGCCTCCAAGCGACTCGAGACGTGGCTTGAGCCAGTCATCGAAACCGCCGAGAGTCCACTGAAGACAGGCTCCGAGGACATCAAGTGGATCCTCGCCGGCGTCGCAGTGGCCATTGGCCTCATCGGAATTTCAGCGGCCTACATGGTGTATTCGAAGAAGAAGGTGAAAGCCATCGAGCCAAACCTGCTGGCCAATGCGTGGTATTACGACAAGGGCGTTTCTGCCCTGATGGGCGGCCCCGGCCGCAAGAGCTTCGACGCCGTGGCGTGGTTCGATTCGCACATCATCGATGGTGCGGTCAACGGCACGGGCAAGCTGGTGCAAGGGGTGGCTGGCATCGTGCGTAAAGGCCAGAGCGGTTTGGTGCGTACCTACGCAGCGCTCATCGGTGTTGGTGCTGTCGCTGTCATTGCTTGGTTCGTCTTCCGGGGGGTCGCTCAATGAGCGCCGCCACATTCGCCGAAGAAGGGGTGGCCGCGAGCGGCTTCCCATTGCTCACTGCGCTGGTACTTGTGCCGGTGCTCGGTGCCGTACTCGTCGCCTCGATGAGCAAGCGCCGGCCCGAGTGGATCAAGCTCACCGCAATTCTTTTCAGCGTCTTCACTGGCGCGATCAGCGTGTGGATGTTGGCATCGTTCAAGACCGCCGATGCGGGTTTCCAGTTCGTCAGTAAGCACGAGTGGATTTCGAAGTGGGGCATTAGCTGGCATCTCGGCGTCGACGGCATCTCGTTGTTCCTCGTGGTACTCACCGGCGTACTGTTCCCACTCGCCATTGTCGGCGTCGATCCACATCACGACGAAAAGCCATACCTCGCGTGGCTGTTGCTGCTCGAAGCTGGCGTGATGGGCAGCTTCTTGAGCCTCGACTTGTTCTTGTTCTTCGTGTTCTTTGAGATCGTGCTTGTGCCGATGTATTTCCTCATCGGTGGCTGGGGCCATGGCAAGCGTGTGTACGCCGCCACCAAGTTCTTCTTGTACACAATGATCGGATCAGCGTTCATGCTGGTCGGTATTGCAGCCACGGTTCTGTTGGCCAAGAACAGCCTTGGTCATATCACCTTCGACCTCGTTGAGCTCGCGAACGACTCGAACTTTGCAGCCTCTACTGCTCGATGGCTGTTCTTCGCGTTCGCCATTGCCTTCGCTGTGAAGGTGCCGATGTTCCCGTTGCACACGTGGCTTCCTGATGCACACACCGAGGCGCCAACTGCGGGTTCAGTGGTGCTTGCCGGTGTCATGTTGAAACTCGGCACCTACGGCTTCTTGCGCTTCGGTTTGTATCTATTCCCGCAAGCAGCGCGCAACAGTCGGGCCATCTTCCTCACACTGGCAGTCATCGGCATTCTGTATGGAGCCATTGCGGCCACCATGCAAAAAGATCTCAAGCGGCTCGTGGCCTACTCGTCGATTGCTCACCTTGGCTTCATCGTGTTGGGCACCTTCGCGATGACCTCACAGTCGATCAGCGGCGGCGTGTTGCAGATGATTAACCACGGTGTTTCTACCGGCGCCTTGTTCTTGCTGGTGGGCATGATCTACGAACGTCGACACACTCGCGAAATTTCGGCACTCAAGGGCATCCAAAGCGTGGCGCCTGTGTTCGCCGCAGCCTTCACCCTCGTGATGCTGTCGTCTATCGGCGTGCCCGGACTCAACGGTTTCGTCGGCGAGTTCTTGGTGCTCATTGGTTCGTTCCTTACCGCTCGTTGGTGGACCGTGGTCGCTGCCTCAGGCGTGATCCTCGCTGCCCTCTACTTGTTGTGGGCATACCAGCGCGTGTTCCACGGTGAGCCCGACGAAGACAACAAGTCCTTCGCAGAACTGCATTGGAAAGAGGGCATGGTGCTGCTGCCGTTCATCGCAGCCATCGTGTTCTGCGGCGTGTATCCCAAGCCGATGCTCGACCGCATCCAGCCAAGCGTGAATGCATTGATCTCGCACATCAGCGACAAGACCGGTTACGTCGAACCGCAGCCCGTCTCTACGTCGCAGGAAGCACAGCCGTGAACCTCGCCGCCATTCCGTTTATCGCCCCGGCTATCGACCGGTTCGCCGTTGCGCCGCTGCTGATTTTGCTCGGCGGCGGCCTTGTGCTGCTTGTCGCCGCATCGCTGACGCCACCGTGGCCAAAGCACCTCTATTCGCTGAGTACCATCGCCATCGCTGTAGCCACCATCGTGGTCGTCTGCATGCAGTGGGGCCGCATCTCCGACTCGGGTCCTCGGTTCATCATCGGCGACGCATTGGCCTATGACCATTTCTCGATGTTCGGCATCATCGTTGTTTGCGTGGCGCTGATTCTGGTGTCGCTCATCACCGACGACTTCGTGCGACGCGAAGGTATGGACGGCCCCGAGATCTACGGGCTGTACATCATGGCCGTTATTGGCGCTGTCACGATGATCATGTCGAACGACCTCATCGTGTTGTTCCTCGGTCTTGAGACTTTGTCGATTTCGTTCTACGTGTTGGCGGCCAGCAACCGCAAACGGGCCGAGAGCCAAGAAGCCGGCCTCAAGTACTTCGTGCTTGGCGGCTTCTCATCGGCGTTCTTCTTGTATGGCGTGGCGCTCATCTACGGCGGCACCGGATCCACAAGCTTCAGTCGAATCATCGCTTCGTTCGATTTCGTTTCGTTGCATCGCAGCGACTCGATGGTGCTCGTAGGCGTGGCGTTGTTGCTCATCGGGCTCTCGTTCAAGGTGGCCGCAGTGCCGTTCCACTTCTGGACACCCGACGTCTACCAAGGCTCACCAACACCGATTACCGCATTTATGGCCAGCATCGGCAAGATGGCAGCGTTCGCCGCCATGCTTCGCGTGCTTGTCGTAGCGTTGCCAGCCTGGAAAGACGATTGGCGTCCAGTGGTGTGGATCATCGCGATCCTCACGTTGGTCATCGGTTCCATCTCGGCAGTGGTGCAGACCAACGTGAAGCGCATGCTCGCGTATTCGTCCATCAGCCACGCGGGATTCATCCTCATCGGTGTTGAGGCCGCGGGCCATGCTGGGGGTTCGTCAGCCGACAGGGGCGGTATGCCCGGCACGATGCTCTACCTGTTGATCTACGCCGTGCTGGTTGTGGGTACGTTTGCCATCGTTTCGGTTGTCGGCCGTACCGGCGATGCAGCAACCGACCTCGCTTCGTTCCGTGGTCTGGCGCGTCAGAAGCCACTGTTGGCGCTGGCCCTCACCGTGTTCTTGTTGGCTCAGGCTGGCGTTCCGCTCACCTCGGGATTCATCGCCAAGTTCGGTGTCATCCAAGCCGCAGTCGAGCAGCACAGCTACGCACTGGCCATCGTGGCCATGGTGTCGGCGGTTATCGCAGCATTCTTGTATCTGCGAATTTTGATCAGCGTGTGGCTGGCCGATCCCGAAGCGGGCGACGATGCTCGCGAAACCGTGCGAGTGCCCGTGTCTACTGCAATCGCTATCGGGTTCTGCGTTGCCTTCACGTTGTACGTGGGCTTCAACCCAGGTTGGTTCATCGGCCTCAGTGAGACCGTTGTCAACGTAGCCAGTGCCACTTCGGGCGGCTGATCACCCGCGGCTTCTTGCCGCCACTGCTTGGCGAACGAGTTCGTCGAACACATTCTGTTGCTCGGGGTCCTCATGGGCTGTGTCTTCGGGATGCCACTGCGTTGCAACCACCCATGTTGCTGATTCAAGCTCGACCGCCTCAAGCGTGCCGTCGTCGGCGTGCCCAACCACGCGCAAGCCGTTGCCAACTGTGCCGATGATTTGGTGATGCACGCTGTGGCAGCGCTGCGGGCGGCTTGTGCCAAACGCTTGGGCAAGGCGGCAGTCGGGCTCTAACGACACAGGGTGATACTGCAGCCAGTGATCTTGGTTGCCGATGTCTTGGATCAAGGTGCCGCCAAGCGCCACATTGAGAATCTGCAAGCCGCGGCACAAGCCCAGAACGGGAAGATCGTGGTCGATCGCTGCTCGCATCACCGTGAGCTCAACTTCGTCGTGCTCGTGCACGATGCCGTACAACTGCTCGGCCGTAGAAGCGTCGCCATAACGACGCGGATCGATGTCGCCTCCACCGTGGAAGAGCACACCGTCGACCCGGCCGATGAGATCGATGAGTCGGCCATCAAGCAGCTCAGGCATTGGCGGAACCATCATCGGGATGCCCCCGGCGCGCTCGATAGCGCGGTAGTAACGCTGTCCTGACGCATATGCCTCGGCGCGTACGCCCTTGGCCTGAGAACTCTGGCGACCCACGATGATGATGATCGGTGCACTCACCGGGTCAGTCTGCCGCGTCGGCGCCTCGCCAAGCGACAACCTGCGTTGTTGTCAGCGACTACTGATCTCGGCCACTTCGTAACCGGCACCACGAGCGGCAGCGAGAATGTCGTCTGCGTGACCGCGACCCTTCACCTCGAGTACGGCCTGAACGCCGGTCTCGCGAACGTGTAGATCGACGCCGTCGCGCACGTGCTCGACCTCGATCAAGTTGGCGCCAAGCTCGGCAAACAATGCCAACAGTCGAGCAAGACCACCGGGACGATCGCTGATGCGTGCAAACACGATGAGGCGCCGACCAGCGCGCGTCTCGTGTCTGCGCACAAGGCCGGGTAAAACCCCGAGGTCTACGTTGCCACCCGAGAGGACTACACAGGTGTTGCCATCGGTGGCTGGCTTCACCAGCTTGGTCATGAGCGCGGAGACACCAACCGCGCCGGCGCCTTCGACCACGAGCTTCGAGCGCTCGAGCAGCAGCATCATTGCGTCGGCCACCGAGTTCTCGTCGACTACCACGATGTCGTCGAGCCATTGCTCTACGAGGGGCCGCGTGATGTCGCCTGGGCGTTTCACTGCGATGCCATCGGCCAATGTGACCACCGCTCCAGCTGGAGCAGAACCCTGCACGTAGGGGGCGCACGCATCGACTTGCACACCGATCACGCGCACATGCGGCAACTGTTGCTTCAACGCCAGAGCCACTCCGGAGGCCAGACCGCCGCCGCCGAGCGGAATGATCACCTGACGAAGGTTTTCGATGTCTTCGAGCAGCTCAAGTCCGAGCGTGGCTTGGCCGGTGATGATCGACAGGTCATCGAAGGGATGGCAGAACGCCATATTCGCTTGCGCGGAGCGAGCTCGGGCCGACGCGACCGCATCATCCAGTGAGTCGCCGCCCTCGACCACGGTTGCGCCGTATCCGCGGCATGCCGCCACCTTCGCAATCGAGGCGCCGGCTGGAACGAAGATCTCGCACGGCACGTTGCGGGTTCTCGCTGCAAACGCCAACGCCTGGGCGTGGTTGCCAGCGCTGCCCGCAGTGACACCGTTGAGGGCCGCGTCTCCAAGATCGGCCAGCTTGTTGAGTGCGCCACGAATTTTGAACGAACCAGTGCGCTGCAAGCTCTCGACCTTGAGCACGATGTCGCCGCCGCACATCGCGCTCAGCGCTGCTGAGGTGGTGACCGGGGTGTGCTGCACGTAGGCGCGGGCCTTGGCACGAGCTGCAACGATTGACTCAATTGAAATCGGCGCACGTTCCATGATGTCGCCTACGGTACAACCGTGCGCGCGCTGCTTCTTGCCAACTCCAACGATTGCGATCCCGGGTACACAGGCGAACGATTTCGTCACCATGGTTATTCGTTTACTGAGTGTCATCGCGAGCGACCCGTCGAATGGCCAACGCTCGATGGCGTCGATCAGGTGGTGTTGCTCGGCAGCGACTGGAGCGTCTACTGGCCACACATCGCCGACGAAGTGAACGCCGAACTCGCGCTCATTCGAACAGCGCATGCTCGCGGTGTTCCGGTCTATGGCATCTGTTTCGGTGCGCAGTCGATGGCGGCCGCCTTTGGTGGCACGGTCGTTCGTGCTCCCGAACCCGAGGTCGGCTGGCACGACGACGTGGTGAGCACGCTTGGTGACGTGATTGCTCCGGGTCCGTGGATGCAGTGGCATTACGACGTGCTTACCGTGCCGCCCGGCGCCGAAGAACTGGCTCGGTCGCAGCGTGCGCCCCAAGCGTTTCGGCTCGGGCGCAGCTTTGCCACGCAGTTTCATCCCGAGGCGACCGACTCGATCATTGCTCGGTGGTCAAGCGGCAAGGGCGGCGACGAGTTGCGCGCACAAGGCATTGATGTCGCCGATCTCCGTATCGAGACAGCTCGCAACGTGTTGACGAGCCGTCCCAATGCGAGTCGCATCGTCGATTGGTACGTCGAGCACGTAGCCGGCAGCTGACCAGCGACCACCAGCGATTACCAGGGACGACCCGAGGCTCGCAAGGGTCGCACAATCGCGTGCATCGCGCCTGTTAGACCTTGCATTACTAGCCGTTCTCGGGGGCGGCAGTAGGGAGGTGTGTCAGATGTCAGACAACATTGATCACGACCGTGATCATCTACACAATCTGGGGTACGCGCAAGAGTTACGCCGCGGCCTTGGTGGATTTAGCAACTTTGCAATCAGTTTCTCCATTATTTCGATTCTCGCCGGAGGCATGACGAGCTACTGGCTTGGCATGGTCACGGGCGGCCCACGGGTCATCATGGTCGGCTGGGTCGTCGTTGGCTTCTTCGCTCTTCTTGTGGGCATGGCAATGGGTGAGATCTGCTCCGCGTATCCAACCGCGGGCGGCCTGTATTACTGGTCTGCGAAACTCGCTCGTAAGAACGGCCCGCGGTGGGCTTGGTTTACGGGCTGGTTCAACCTGCTCGGCCAGATCGGTGTTATCGCCAGTGTCGACTACGCGCTTGCAATCTTCATCGGTTACTTCGTGCGCATGTTCGACGACACCTTCAAGCTCACCGCTTTGACGGTCTTTGGCATCTACATCTTGGTGCTGTTGGCGCACGCCGTGCTCAACATTGTCGGAGTGAAATTGGTGAAGATTCTCGGCGACGTCAGTGTGTGGTGGCACGTCATCGGTGTAGCGGTCATCTTCGGCGTGTTGATGTTTTCGAGCAAGCCCGGCCAACGCGGATTGGGCCACCTGTTTGATTCGGCTCCCCCTGGCCTCACGGGCTGGACTGGTGGCACGTTCGTCACGATCTATCTCTTTGCTCTTGGCCTGCTGTTGGCGCAGTACACCATCACTGGGTTCGATGCATCGGCGCACGTTAGTGAAGAAACCGTTGGCGCCCGCACCGAGGCTCCAAAAGCAATCGTGCGCGCCATCTACATCTCGGCGATCGCCGGTTTCTTGCTGAACTTGGCGATGAACAAGGTGTTGCCAAAGGATCCAGACGCATACGCGGCCATTGCGTTCGGCGGCGGCAATGACGCCTTCCTCGTGAACGCTGCGCCGCGGTTGCTGTCAAGTGCCGTCGGCGATGCCACAGCGAAGTTGCTGGTGCTTATCGCAATCGTGGCCCAGTTCTTCTGCGGCATGGCCTCGGTTACGGCGAACAGTCGCATGATCTATGCCTTTAGCCGTGACGGCGCGCTACCTGGTTCAAAGTTTTGGCACAAGATCAATCCGAAGACTCGTACACCAACGAACTCGATCTGGCTCGGTGTCGGACTCTCGGCGATCGTTGGAGCATTGTCGTTGTACCAAAAGGGCGGCTACTCAACGGCGTTCTTTGCAATGACCGGCATCTGTGTGATCGGGCTCTACATCGCCTACGCGATTCCGATCTACCTTCGTCTCACGAACCCCGATTTCCAGACGGGTCCGTGGAACCTCAAGGGCAAGCACAAGCTCGTTGGTTGGACATCGTTGATCTGGATTGGGTTCATCACGATTCTGTTCTTTGCCCCCTTGTTCTGGCCGTTCTGGAAGTTCTGGGGCACGGACAACGCAATCTTGAATGCCGACGGCACAGAGTCCTTCAAACAGAACAACGTCAACTTCACGGCGCCGCTCATCATCGGCAGCTTCATCGTGATTGCGCTCTATTGGGCCTTCTCCGGTAGAAAGTGGTTTACGGGGCCCAAGGTGCAGGGCACCCCAGAAGAACTGCGAGCAATCGAGCGCGAGCTCGATGCACTCGAGCACGGCACGCTGTAGCCACTGCTCAATTTCGGACATGGCAACGGCCGGCTCTTCGGAGCCGGCCGTTTGTTATCTCTGAACTGTTACGTCGGGCCGCGCCACGCGATTAGCCGCGCAGGCGAGCGCCCGTTGGGTCATACAGCGGGTCAGCGCGCACTTCGGCTGGCACGCTTTCGCCAAACACTTCAACCGACACGGCGGTGCCTGGCGCCGAGGCGCTCACAGGCAGCCATGCGTAGGCGATGGATGCATTGAGCGAATAGCCGAGGCCGCCGCTGGAGACACGACCCACGATGTCGCCGTTGGCGAGCGAAACCGGCTCGTTGCCCAACGCCACTGATCGCGGATCGGACAGCACCAAACAGCACAGGCGCTGGTCGGTGCCATCGACACTGGGTAACGCCGAACGACCGACGAAGTCTTTGTCGGTGCGCACCGCGAACCCGAGTCCCGATGAATATGGATCGGTCTCGCTGGTGATGTCGCTGCCCCACGCGCGGTATCCCTTTTCGAGACGCATCGAGTCGATGGCTCGGTATCCGCCGGGCACAAGACCGTGCGGCGCGCCCGCTTTGATCACGGTGTCCCACAGCCGAAGTCCGAACTCGGCGGTGGGGTACAACTCCCAACCGGTCTCGCCTACGTAGGTGACCCGCAACGCCCAGCACGGCACATCGCCCACGGTGATGAAGCGGGCTTGCATGTAGCCAAACGATAGGTCGTCAGCAGTAATCGACGACAAGATCTCGCGCGCCTTGGGTCCCCAGAGTCCGAAGCACGCCATCGACGACGTGATGTCTCGCACTGCGACCGAGCCGTCGGTTGGTGCGTGCGAACTGATCCATGAGAGATCGTGACGACCAAACGCTGTGCCGGTGACGATGAGGAAGCGTTCGGCTTCGAGACGCGTGACCGTGAAGTCGCACTCAATACCGCCCTTGCTGTTGAGCATCTGGGTATAGGTAATCGAGCCGGGCTTCTTGTTTACGTTGTTCGTACACATGTGTTGCAGAAAGGCCGCAGCGCCAGCACCCGAAACCTCGATCTTGGCGAACGATGATTCATCGAACAACCCAGCAGCGGTGCGGGTGGCGAGATGCTCGGTGACGATGGCGGTAGACCAGTGCTGGCCCGCCCAACCACGTGGCCGCAACGACTCGTGCGTTTCGTTCTCGTTCGAGTTGTACCAGTTGACTCGCTCCCAGCCGCTCTTCTCGCCGAACTCGGCGTTGAGCGCGATGTGGCGCGCATACGCGGGTGGCACTCGAAGCGGACGAGTGGCCTGTCGTTCGTGATTGGGATACACGATGTCGTAGTAGGTGCTGTACACCTCGTGGGTGCGCTCCAGGCTGAACTGGCGTGATCGGTATTGCGGTCCGAAGCGCCGGATGTCCATCTTCCAAAGATCCATTGGTGGCTCGCCACCAACGATCCACTCGGCCATCACTTTGCCGTTGCCGCCTGCGCCGGCGATGCCGTGTGCGCAGAATCCGGCGGCCACGAAGAACCCACCGACTTCGCTCTCGCCCAGAATGAATTCGCCATCGGGTGTAAACGCCTCGGGCCCGTTGATGAGCTGATGCACGTCGGCGTCTTCCATGCACGGCACCAACGTTTGTGCAGCCTCGGTGAGCGGCAAGAAGCGATCCCAGTCGGGGGTGAGCAACGTGTTGTTGAAGGTGGGCGGGATGTTTCCATCGAGGCACCACGGATCAGGATTGCGCTCGTAACCGCCCATGATCATTCCGCCCACTTCTTCGCGGAAGTACACCAAGCGATCTGGGTCACGCATCGTTGGCAGGTCACTGGGCACGGTGACTTTTGGTCGTGTGATCGCGTACTGGTGCGCCATTGGCACGATGGGTACGTTGACCCCGGCCATGCGTCCGATCTCGTGCGCGTACATGCCGCCTGCGTTCACAACCACGTCGCATGTGATGCGACCCTTGTCGGTCTCTACATGGGTGACGCGCTTGCGGCCACCAACTTCTTCGACGCCGATCGAGAGCACTCGAGTCATGGTCTGAATCTCGGCGCCGCGGCCGCGCGCACCGGCAGCGAGCGCCATGGTGAGGTCGCTCGGGTTGAGCCATCCGTCGGTGGGCAGCCACACCGCGCCGAGCACATCGGTGGGATCGAACAAACCGTGGAACCGTTCGAGCGCTTCTTGAGTACTGATGAGGTCAAGCGGCAAGCCGAAGGTCTTCGCCCATCCGGCCTGACGCCGTAGCTCTTCAAGCCGCTCGGGTGTTGACGCAAGGCGCAGCGAGCCAACCTCGTGCCAGCCGACATCGTGCCCGGTCTCCTGAGAGAGATGGCGGTACAACTCGGCGCCGTACATCATCATCTTGGTCAGTGTGACGCTGCTACGAAGTTGGCCAACAAGGCCTGCTGAGTGAAAGGTGGAGCCACTGGTGAGTTGGTCTCGATCGACCAAGACGATGTCGTTCCAACCCAACAAGGTGAGGTGATAGGCAATGCTTGCGCCGCCAACTCCTCCGCCGATGATCACTGCCCGCGCATGAGTTCGCATGAGAACAGAATCTAGACCCGCGGATCGCCGCGAGCATCGGTCATCCACGTGCCGAAGTCGTCAACCGATGCGAGGCGTTCGCAGTTGCTGAGTCGCTCGTCGGCATACGCAACAAAGTCGGTGTCGAGGGTGCTGATTGCTTGCTGGACCACGGCCCACATGCCCTCGCGAAACTCGCTCATTACTTTCATCAGTTGGAGCCGCGCCCAGCGCACATCGGTGACGGCACCGAAGTACAGCGTGAGCAGTTCGGCATCGGCTAATGGGGTGAGCTGGCAGTTCACGCTGAGGTTGGCGAGATCGAAGAACGCATCGTTCATGCCCGCGTATTCGTAATCGAGCAACCAAACGCGCTCGGACCCAAACAGCATGTTGCCAGGCAGTAGGTCGTTATGGCACGGCGTCGATGGCACTGGCGTTGCAGCGAACGCGTTTTCGATGTGACGGCTTTGTTGATGGAGACGTTCATACGCGGCGGGCGGCATGATGCCGTGACTTGCAGCGTCGCGTGCGTGCCATTCGACGACGCGATGAATCGGGAAAGCTCCACGGAGAGGTCCGCTGTTGTGAAAGGACTTGATGATCGTCACGATGTCGTCGAGTCGTTCGATAAACGCCACGCTCTCGAGGTGGTGCCCCGGCATGAGTTGTGTGATCTGGGTACCGATTCCGGGAAGCTCGCCAAGCACCGGCGGGCCCACGCCAAGCTCGCTGGCTCGTTGCGAAGCTTCGGCTTCACAGCGGCGGTTGATGCCCAGCAACTCGGTGCGCTCGCCAGGAATTCTGACGACGAATTCGTCGTCGCCTACTGCCACCACAAAGTTGCGGTTGGTGATGCCGCCGGTGAGCGGATGCATCGCGAGTTCGGCCGTCGCCCATGCCGGCACGCGACGCACGATCCTTTCGATCTCGGGGTCCATCCCGCAAGGCTTAGCAGGTCTTGGTACCTTGTCGGAGTGAAGTCGATGCCGGTTCGCATTGGTGAGTCTGGCCCCAGCGCGAGGGGTGGTGAGCGGTGGACTCCACCGATCATGTAACGCCCGCAGGTTGGCGCATCGACCCGGTTGCGTTCTCGTGGAAGTTCTCCCGCTCGTCGGGGCCCGGTGGCCAGCACGTGAACACCACCGATTCGAAAGCCGAACTCATCTGCGATCTCACCCAAGCTGGATTGCCTGAGCACATCGCAACTCGGGTCATTGCCAAGTTAGGCGAGCAAGTGCGAGTGGTGGCGTCGACACAACGATCTCAGTTGCGCAACCGAGCCGAGGCAATAGAGCGACTGTGCGATCTCATTGATGCGGCGGCCAAGGTCGAGCGCGCACGTCGACCAACGCGGCCAGGCAAAGGCGCAGTCGAGCGACGCATCACTGCAAAGAAACACACAGCAACGCGTAAAGCCAACCGCAGTTGGCGCGCCGACGAATGATTCGTCAACGACGGGCTATGCGGCGTTGGCTTTTTCGCGTTTGATCTTCGACTTGCCGTTGGCGTAGAGCGCGCGCCCCACACCCGCCAAGATGATGCCGCCAGTCATCGCACTAACGGTGGCGATAAACACGATGTTGCCGCGGTCGGTGCCAGCCATGACAGCGTGCACCGTTGCCATAAAGAACGACACGTACGAAAGCAGGTGAATCCCGTGCCAGACCTTGCGTGGCAACTTGCGCATCATCAACGAGCTCACCTGCACCACGATGATGATGTAGAGCGCGATCACGCCCCAAGTCACTGCCGCGGCCTTTGAACCGCCGGACGGCCAGCACTCGCTTTGGCACGCTTGCGGAAGCGCGATTTCTCGCCATCCAAAATGGGCGTAGTTGTCGGCTACGAGGCCGCCGAGATGCACCCCGGTTGTGATCACTGTGAGCGCTGCGAGCCAGCGGTGAAGGTCGAGTAGCCAAGCCGGTCGGTCGACGGGCTTCAGCATTCGGGTGACGAGCAAGATGCCCCAGAGGTTGGTCGCAGCCAACATCACCCATGCGACAATTCCGCTACCCCGAGAGAGGTACCACCATGTCTGCGGGTTCATGGTTGAAAGGCCTCCAGAGTCTTCGTTTTGTAGACCGCAAGGTCTGTCCCAACCATAAACCCTGCGAGGCCAAGCTGTTCGAGCATTGCCACGGCGCTGGGCCCGTCGCTCATCATTGCGGCAGTGGCAAACACCTCAGCGGTAGCGGTGTCGCCGGCGATCACTGTTGCGGTGAGCAGGGTGGTCGAAGCGGGCAGCGCCGTCTTGGGATCGATCAGGTGATGGGCGCTTTCCCCAGTGGGCGTGGTCCAATGCCGGATCGTTGTTCCGGAGGTCGCCACGCCGCCTTGTCGTAGCGCGATTCGGTCAACGTGGCCGCTGGGTGAGTCGGGGTCTTCGATGCCGATGAGCCAGGATTCTTCGCCATCGAAGGATTCGCCGAGCACGCAGATGTCGCCGCCTACGTTGACGAGTGCGCCGCGGGCGCCGCTCTCGATGAGTTCTTCGGCAACGATGTCGGCCGCGAATCCTTTCGCGATGCCACCGAGATCGATGGCGCCGCCGGCGGGCACGCAGAGCGTTGCATCTGCAACATTCACAATGATGGAGCCGCTGACGCCGATGAGTTGTTGGCTCACCCGTGGCGCCGCAGTCGAGGTAATAGCGCTGTGCGTGTACCCGTGATGAACCAGTGCTGGTAACACCGTGATGTCGAAGCGTCCTGATGTCTGTTTCCACGCCTCGATAGAGCGCAGGATGATCGCCAACGTGTCAGGGTGCACCGTTACTGGCAGGCCAGCTGCTTGATTGGCGCGGGTGATGTCGCTGTCGTCGAGAAAGCGACTCCACAGACTCTCGAGCTCGCGCAAACGACGCTCGGCTTGGTCTAAGAGCAGTTCGGTACCTTCGGTAATGACCACATGGGATGAACATCCCATCACTCGAAAGCTGCGTTGAACCGAAGCTGGGATTTCGGTTGGCATCGTCCCTAGGGCTTACTGGGTGCCGTTGTCGACGGAGGCTTTGGCGTGGTTGGTGGCGCAGGTGCGGCGGTTGTTGGTGGTGCCGTTGGAGCGGGCGTGACCACTGGGGCTGGCGTTGTCGACGACGGCTTTGGCGTGGTTGGTGGCGCAGGTGCGGGTGTTGGTGCGGGTGTTGGTGCTGGCGTTGCCGCTGGCGCTGGCGCTGGCGTGCCAGCGGGCGCAGGTGCCGTCGTAGCGGCTGGCTGCTTTGCGGCGGGTTGCTTCGCAGCGCCGGGTGCGGCTGGTGCGGCGGCCCCAATTGGGGCCGCCACCGGCACCGCTGCTGGAGCTACATCGCCTGGTGCTACTGCTGGCGGTATCGCCAGACTCACTGCCGTAGTTGATGCCGGAACGGTGTCGCCAACAATCGTTGGAATGGGCTCGGTGCCCGGTGCGGCGGCAACTGTAGGCACGGTTGTCTCGGTGGTGGTTGCAGCAGTAGTGATCTCGGGCCGGTTCGCCGAAGCAATGACACCGGTGAGTCCAAGCACCGCTGAGGCAGCGAGACCGCTGGCCGCAATGCGTCCACCGGCAGCAGCGTGCGGCCGTTTGACGCGGGGCTTCGGCGCCCGTGCGGCGTGACCGATCACAACCGACGGCGGGGGAGCCGGTGGGGTGACTGCAACTACAGCCACTGGAGCCACTGGAGCCACCGGAGTAACGACTGCGGGTGCCACGATTGCGGCTGCCAATGGTGGGGCAAATGGACTGGCCGCAGGAGTTGCACTTGGCGCCCAGATCGAGGGGCTACCTGCCTGCAGGGAGCCGGCGAGAGGCGCCGGAGCAGCCGATGTGGCTGCACTCTTTGCTACGGGGGCTTGACCGCGCTTGCTTCGCAGCGATGCGAGGCGCTGGGCGAGTTCGTCTTCAGTCGTCATTTTCTTCGTATCCTTCGTCGTTGTTCTCGTGGTCGTCGTCGTTCCATGTGCCGGAGTTTGCGTGCGGCGTTGAACTCGATGGCGAGGTCGTCGACGCTGCACCTACGGTGCCGCTCTGGCTTGGAGCAAACGTGGGGGGCGTTGCGGGGTTTGGTCCGGCGCCGAGGTCGCCGGGCTGTTGGATAACAATGGATGGAGCAGTTGCGTCTGGCGTTGCAGGGATGCCGGCGGCGAGGGTGGCTGACACCGCTGTCTGTACTTCGCCGCTCACCATCGAGGCGGTGAACGTGACGACCTGGGTGTTGTCGGTGAGGGTGACGGCCACGCTTGCTGCGGCAGGTGATGTGGAGACCACAGACCAGCCGGCATCTGGTGTTGCAGAGATCACAGTGATGATCTCGCCTGCCGATGACAACGCAATGCGGGCGGCGTTGCCAACTTGGTACACCGAGGTGCGAGGAGCGCTGAGCTCGGGCACCGGTGCCGCTGTTTGTGGGTTCGAGCCTGAGTTGATGACGGCTCCAGCCATCACAACTGCGGAGCCAGTGCCGAGTGCACCGAGGACTGATACTGCAGTGAGCCAAGACTTCTTCATGGTTCGAACTCCTTGTTCGGTGTGGCTTGTGCTCTCATCCAACAGTGATATCGACGCAAGATCATCCCCCCTTGACCCAAGAGTCGTTAAAGAACCGTCTTGTCCATCGGGGCCGTTGTGGCCGACTTGACGAGGGCCAGACAGGCCCGATTTCGCGGAGAGATATCGCCACAGTTTGTGAGCCGATTCACACGGCGTAGTAGCTTCATGTGCGATGTCCGACTTTCTCCGGGATTACCTCACCGTTATTTGGTTCGGCGGCACAGCACTGCTGCTCGCCGCGCTCTTGTTGGCTCTCTCGGCGGCGATCCGTCCGAACAAGCCCAACTACGAAAAATTGATGTCCTACGAAAGTGGTGTCGATCCTGTCGGCCACGGTTGGTCTCAGAGCCAGATTCGTTATTACGTGTTTGCTTTGCTCTTCGTAGTGTTCGATGTCGAAGCAGTGTTCATCTTCCCGTGGGCTACCCAGCTCGAGCGCTACAGCGGCTTTGGTTTGGTTGAGATGGGTCTCTTCGTTTTCGTCCTTCTGCTCGGTCTCGTCTACGCCTGGCGCAAGGGCGTCCTGCGATGGGTGTAGCTCGAGCGATGACACCCAAGAAAGTGGCGTGCTGATATGGGCCTCGTTGACCGCGGCCGGCTACCCAAGCCGCTGACACAACTCTTCAACATGGGTCGCTCGTACAGCCTGTGGGTGTACCAGTGGGGACTCGCTTGCTGCGCCATCGAGATGGGTGCGGCCTTTGGCTCGCCTCGTTACGACGTGATGCGCCTTGGCGTTATCCCGCTGCCAGCGAGCCCACGCCAAGCCGACCTCGTCGTGATCTCCGGCACGGTCACCGACAAGATGGCTCCAGCGATCAAGCGTCTCTACGAGCAGATGCCCGAGCCCAAGTACGTCATCAGCATGGGCTCATGCGCCAACTGCGGCGGCCCGTACTGGGATAGCTACTCGGTCACTAAGGGCGTCGATCAGATCATTCCCGTCGATATCTATGTGCCTGGTTGCCCGCCTCGCCCCGAGGCACTGCTCGAAGGCGTCGTGCTGTTGCAGCAACGCATCAAGAACGAAGACATGGGTGCCCGCTGGCGCGGCGAGGGCTACGTGCCGTTGAACCGAGGTGAGCCAATTGTCGTCAACTGATACTCCTATCGCAGCCTTGCCAGGCGATGCACTGCGCGAGCGAGCCGTCGATCAACTGCGTGCCGAACTCGGCGACGCGCTCATCGACACGTTGGTCAAGCCTGGCGACGATGTTTGGGTTCGGGTCCGCGCCGATGCGTGGCACGAAGCCGGCATTGCGCTGCGCGATGCCGTCGGCCTCGACTACTTCTGCTTTTTGTCCGCCATCGACTGGATGCCGTCGCCTTTTGGTCGCGGCGAAGACGACCCAACGCAGCCCCAGGCCGAGCGCGACATGACCATTCGCCAGGGCTATACCGGTGGCGAGACCCGCTTTCAGTTGTTCGCCCGGGCCTGCAGCACCACGCTTCATTTCGGTGTCACCATCAAGGCCGACATTGGCGACGACATGACCATGCCTACTTGGATCCCTTGCTACACCGGGGCCAACTGGCACGAGCGTGAGGCTCACGAAATGTTCGGCATCAACTTTGCCGGGCACCCTGACCTGCGCAATATGTATCTTCCCAGTGGCTTTGAGGGACACCCGATGCGTAAAGACTTCCCGTTGTTGGCTCGCATGGTGAAGCCGTGGCCAGGCATCGTCGATGTCGAACCACTGCCAGGCGAACCCGCCGACAGCCCAGATGCAGATGGCGGCGAATCATGACCATGCTCGGTGACCGTCAGCGTCTGGCCTACATCGCGTCGCAAGCCGCCGATGCTCGCCTCAACGTCGAACTCGAAACTGAGGGCATGACCCTCAACATTGGGCCGCAGCACCCTGCCACCCATGGCACGTTGCGCATTATCTGTCGCCTCGATGGCGAGCAGGTTGTCTGGGCCGAGCCTTCAGCGGGCTACATGCACCGTGGCTACGAAAAGCTCACCGAGGTTCGTACCTTCCCGCAGGTCACCTCGCTGGTGAACCGCATCGACTGGCTGGGCAGCTTCGCCAACGAAGTTCCGTTCATCCTCGCCGCTGAGAAGTTGATGGACATTGAGGCGCCACCGCGTGCGCAGCACATTCGAACGATCTTGTTCGAGCTCAGCCGCATCGCCAACGTGTCGCTGTTCCTCGGCGACCTCGGTGTGCAGCTCGGCGCAATTACCCCAGTGTTCATGGCCTTCCGTGATCGCGAATACGTGCTCAACCTCATCGAGAGCGCAACCGGTGGTCGCTTCCACCCCAACTTCGACCGCATCGGCGGGCTCAAAGACGACCTGCCCAAGGGCTGGATCGAAGAGACCCGCAGTGTGATGCGCAAGCTGCGCACGTTCTGCGACGAGATCGACGATCTGCTGTTCGGCAACGAGATCTTCCAGAGCCGCACACGCGGCATTGGTGTCATTCCTAAAGACGTGGCGCTGCAATACGGCTTGTCCGGTCCCAACCTGCGTGCCAGCGGCGTCGATTACGACCTTCGTCGCGATCAGAAGATTGCCATGGCCTGGGACAAGGTCGACTTCAAGGTGTGGACCCATCCAGACGGCGACAGCTTCGCTCGATGCTGGGTTCGCTTGCAGGAAACCCGTGAGGCAACCCTCATTGTCGAGAAGTTGCTCGACACGTTGCCCGCCGGTCCGGTGATGGCCAAGGTGCCGCGCATCATCAAGGTGCCCGAAGGCGAGGCCTGGGTGAGCACCGAAAACCCACTCGGCGAGATGGGTTACTACGTGGTGAGCAAGGGCGATATGGGCCCGTTCCGCGTGAAGATTCGCTCGGCCAGCTTCAACAACATCTCGATCGTGCCGTGGCTGCTGCGCGGTGTGTACGTCCCCGACGTCATCACCATCTTGGCGTCGCTGTACTTCATTCTCGGAGACATCGACCGCTGATGATGCTCGCAGTTCAATTTCCCTACTGGGCGCAGTCGTTGCTCCGGGTGCTTGGCGGCCTGGTCGCTGTCTTGCTGCCTGCCGGCACCATCGTCTACCTCTTTTTGTTCAAGATGATGAGCTTCATGCAGAGCCGGCTCGGGCCGATGGAGGCTGGGCCCTATGGCTCGATGCAGTTGTTTGCCGAGGTTGGCAAGTGGCTGCAAAAAGAAGACATCATGCCCGAGAAGGCCGATCACTCGATCTTCAAGATTGCGCCGCTCATCGTGCTCGCCAGCACGTTCCTGCTCGTCGCAGTGGTGCCATTTGGACCCGATGCGCTGTTCACCAACTTTGAGACCGGTGTGTTTTACGCCTTGGCCGTCAGTTCGGTCAGCGTGCTCGGCATCCTCATCGCTGGCTGGTCCAGCGCCAACAAGTACTCACTGCTCGGTGGCCTTCGTGCCGCAGGTCAGCTCATTGCCTACGAGTTGCCAATGGTTCTCGCCGTTGTCGGTGTGGTCATCCAGGCCGGCACGATGAACCTGCAACAGATCGTCGTTGCGCAAAACGCCGGCGAGATCTTTGGGTGGAACGGCCTCGGCAATCCATACATCCTCACCCAGTTCATTGGGTTCGCAGTCTTCATGATTGCCGTTCAGGCCGAACTCACTCAGGCTCCGTTCGACATGCCCGTCGCCGAATCCGAACTCGTGTCGGGTTACATGACCGAGTATTCGGGCTTCCGCTTTCTCATCTTCTTCATCGCCGAGTTCGCCACCGCTGGTGTGTTCGCACTGATCGCTTCGGTGCTGTTCCTCGGCGGTTGGGGAATCCCGTTCAGCTGGTTCGGCTGGAACAACATCGATCAGATCGATAACTGGATGAACATCGTCGGCCCGCTGATTATGTTCACCAAGATGATGGGGCTCGTCTTCCTCATCATGTGGATCCGATTCAGCTATCCCCGTTTCCGCGAAGATCAACTGCAGCGGTTCGCCTGGAAGGTGCTCATTCCTGTGTCGCTTGGCAACATCATGCTCACCGCTGTCTTGAAGGTGGTGTTCTGATGGGTCTCAAGCCAAAAGTTCCCGGCCTCGTCAAGGGCCTTGGGGTCACCTTCAACACGATGATGACCACCATCACCAAGGGTTCCAACACTGTTCAGTACCCACACGAAAAAGAAGCCCCACCGCTTCGAGCTCGTGGCGTGATTGCCCTTCGCGAAGACAACTGCACATCGTGCATGCTCTGCGCGCGTAGCTGTCCTGACTGGTGCATCTACATCGAGGGTCACAAAGAACTCGCTCCGCCACGTCGTGCTGGCGGCGCACCGCGCAAGGTCAACAAGCTCGATCGTTTCGACATCGACTACGCGTTGTGCATGTATTGCGGCATCTGTGTCGAGGTGTGCCCATTCGATGCGTTGTTCTGGAGCCCCGAGTACGAGTACAGCGAGCCCAAGATTGCCGACTTGTTGCACGACAAGACCAAGCTTGGCGAGTGGATGGAAACCGTGCCCGAAGCCCCCGAGCTCGAGGTCGGCGCCGACAAGAAGGGCAAGAAGTGATGCTTGCCGAAACCTTGGTCGCCCAGAACATTTCGTTCGGCATCATCGCCACCGTGATGGTCGTCGGGGCCATCCGAGTGGTCACCAGCAAAAACGTGGTGCACGCTGCGTTGTGGCTGGTGTGTGTGTTGGCCGGCGCTGCAGCGCAGTACCTGTTGGTCTATGCCGAGTTCGTTGCCATCACCCAGATCTTGGTCTACGTGGGCGCCGTGATGGTGCTGTTCTTGTTCGGTGTCATGCTCACCCGAGCGCGCATCGGTAACGAGAACGACCTCAACAACAAGAACTGGGCACTGGGCATTCCGGTGGCGCTCACCATGTTCGCAGCAATGGCTATCGCTCTGGTCGGCGGCTTCTCAGACGAGAAGCTTCCTTCGCCATCAACAGCCGTACGCATCGATACGCAAGCCGTGTCTGATGCAATCTTCAAGCCCTACTTGCTTCCGTTCTGGGCGCTGTCATTCGTGTTGCTCGTCGCCGTCATCGGCGCCATTGTCTTGGCCCGTAAGGATTGATGCCCAATGCTGATCAATGAATTTCTCCTGCTTGGTGCCGTGCTTTTCTGCATCGGTATCTATGGCGTCATCGCCCGCAAGAACGCAGTGATGGTGCTGATGGCCATCGAGCTCATTCTCAACGCGGTGAACCTCAACTTGTTGGCCTTTGCCTTGCGCAACGGCAGCCCCGATGGTCACGTCTTTGCGCTCTATGTCATTGCCGTGGCCGCCGCCGAGGTTGGCGTTGGTCTTGGCTTGGTTCTGCTGATTTACCGCAACAAGCGCACCATCGCGCTTGACGAACTCTCTGAGATGAAGGGCTGAGCCGTGCTCGCTGCTGAACAGGTTGCTGAACATGCTGCCGAGCACGTCGGCTGGTTTTTGGACCACGCATTCCTGATCCCGTTAGTTCCTGCTGTCGCGTTTGCGATCATCATCTTGGTGGGCAAGCGCTTGCCCATGAAGGGCAGCGAAGTAGGCGTGGCCTCGATCTTCGCCTCGCTGGTGCTCGCGGTCGGCGTGGCCTACCAGTGGATTGAGCGTTCTCATAGCACGGTCGAGCCGGTCATCCGCAAGGTGGTCTGGTGGCAAAGCGGCGGCATCGAGTTCAGCGTGGGGCAGCACATCGATGGCCTCTCTGTCGTCATGTTGTTGTTGGTGGCGTTCATCTCCACCTTGGTGCAGATCTACTCGCTCGAATACCTCCGCGGCGACCGTCGCTATACCCACTTCTTTGCTGCGCTCACCTTGTTCAGCGGCGGCATGCTCATGATGGTGCTCGCCGAAAACATGGTGCAGCTCATCCTCGGCTGGGAAATCATGGGCCTGTGTTCGTTCATGCTCATCGGCCACTGGTGGGAAGAAGAAGCCAACAGCCGCGCGGCACTCAAGGCGTTCTGGACTGTGCGAGTCGGCGACATTGGCTTGCTAGTCGGCACCGGCATCATCTTCTTTGGCGCCAGCGCGTTTGCCCAGGAGTCCGGCAGCAACGGTTTCAGCATCGCCGCCATCAACGAGTGGGCGCTCAACGACACGGGTGCCTCACACACTGTGCTGCTCTGGGGCTCGGTTGCGCTATTCATCGCCTGCATCGGCAAGAGCGGCCAGTTCCCGCTCCACACGTGGTTGCCCGACGCAATGGCCGGCCCCACGCCGGTCAGCTCGCTGTTGCACTCCAGCACGATGGTCGTCGCAGGCGTGTTCTTGGTGGCCCGCCTCTACCCGCTGTTCCACACCGGGCTCGACATCAACGTGGCTGGGCAGCAATTCAACCTCATCGCGGTGATCGGCGGCATCACCATCATCATCGCGGCGGCTCTTGCCTTCGTGCAGACCGACATCAAAAAGGTGTTGGCCTACTCAACGGTCAGCCAACTCGGGTACATGATGATGGGTCTCGGCGTCGGCGCCTTTACGCCAGCCGTCTTCCACATCTTCACCCACGCATTCTTCAAGTGCTGCTTGTTCTTGTGCGCTGGATCGGTAGCCCACAGCGGCAGCCATCACAGTTTCGAGATGAAGAAAGACATGGGCGGCCTGGCGCGCAAGATGCCAATCACTGCGGCGTGTTGGATCATCTCCACGCTGGCGTTGTGCGGCGTGCCGTTCTTCAGTGGTTTCTTCTCCAAAGACGAGATCATCGATAACGCGCACAACAACGGCTACAAGGTGTTCTGGGTCATTGGTCTTGTTGGTGCCTTCATGACCACCGCGTACATGACCCGCGCAACCTACCTCACCTTCTTCGGCACGGCCCGAGGCGCAGCAGCTGGCGTGCATCACGACGACAGCCACGCAGTGGCTCACGACGTCCACGACACTCACGATGCACACGATGCACACGATGCTCACGACGCCCATGCCGGCCCGCACGAATCACCAGCACTCATCACCGTGCCGCTGGTGATCTTGGCCGTGCTGGCACTCACCGCTGGTTATCTCAACGCGGCACCGTTCCATATCGAAAAGTTCACTGAGTGGTTCGCTACAGAAGGTCGCGAGCCATTCCCTGAACTTGCCAGCGCGGCGTTCGAATGGGTCAACGCACTGCCATCCATCGTGTTGGTCGCAGCCGGTTTCATCGTGAGCTTGTTCATCAGCCGGGGCCTCTATGGCGAGAAGGCCTTCTTTCTGAAGGGCATCACCAAGCGCTCGCGTCCGCTTCGCGCTGGCTACACGTTCTTGTACAACAAGTACTACCTCGATGCCCTCTACGAGAACGTCATCGTTCGCGCAGTGGCATACCCAATCAGCAAGGCGACGTACTGGATCAACCAGAACGTCATCGACCGCACCGTCGACCAAGTTGGTCTCACCGGGCAATCGGTCGGCAATTGGGTGTATCGCAATATCGACCAACGCGTGGTTGATGGAGCGGTCAATGGATCTGGTGCCGCAGCACGCGGTACAGGCAGCGCATTGCGGCCGATCCAGTCAGGCAAGGTCAACCAATACGGGGCACTGCTCTTCGGAGCCGCCGCAATCGGCGCCCTCGTTCTCGTCATCGTCAATACCTGAGGAGCCTCACGGCAATGGAAGTACTCCGCACCAATAACGCGCTACTCACGATCGGTACCTTCCTGCCGCTCGTCGGTGTACTCGTCATGATGTTCGTCCCGAAGGGCAAGGAGCTGCTGCACAAGCAGATCGCTTTGCTCACGGCGGTGGCGACGCTGCTTGTCGGCATCTACTCGCTGACCAAGTTCAACTACGGCAGTTCCGGCAAGTTGCAGTTCTTTGCCGACACGTCGTGGATCAAGGTGATTCACAGCAACTACACCGTCGGTCTCGACGGCTTGAGCTTGCCGCTGTACATCTTGAGCATGGTCGTCACCGTGCTGGTGATGATCTACTCATGGGACCACATCCCGTCGCCGGGTAATCCCAAGGCGTTCCTCATCTTGATGCTCGTACTGCAGGTTGGCATGGCCGGAACCTTCGTGGCGCAAGACCTCATCTTGTTCTTCGTGTTCTTCGAACTCGTGCTCTTGCCGATGTACTTCATGATCGGTGTCTGGGGTGGCGAGGATCGCCAGTACGCCTCGCTCAAGTTCTTCTTGTACACGATGTTCGGTTCGGCGCTGATGCTCGTTGCCTTCTTGGCGCTCTACTTTCAGGTGTCGGGCAAGGTGCCCGCAGGCGAAGCGAGCTTCAACATTGCATATCTCGCCGAACACGGCGGTTTGCTTGGTCGGTCGGTTCAGATCTGGATCTTCGCTGGCATGTTCATCGGATTTGCGGTCAAGGTGCCGATGTTCCCATTCCACACATGGCTGCCCGATGCTCATACCCAGGCGCCTACTCAGGGCTCGGTCATCCTTGCTGCAATTCTGCTGAAGCTCGGTACCTACGGCTTCGTGCGTATTGCCATCCCGATCCTGCCCGTGGCCGCTAAAGCGTGGGCTCCTTGGATCGGCGGCCTCGCCGTCGTCGGCATTATCTATGGTGCGCTTGGCTGTCTGGCTCAGACCGACATGAAGCGCCTCATTGCGTTCAGCTCGGTGGCTCACATGGGCTTCGTGATGCTCGGCATCTCGACGCTCACTCCGCTCGGCTTCAACGCCGCGATCTTCGGCATGGTCGCTCACGGCCTCATCACCGGCATGTTGTTCTTCGTTGCCGGTTCGGTGAAAGAGCGTTATCACACGCTCGAGATCAAGCGTCTCGGCGGCATGCTCATCTCGATGCCGCGCATGGGCTGGATCCTCGGATTCTGCGTCATGGCGTCGCTCGGTCTGCCAGGCCTTGCAGGTTTCTGGGGCGAGTTCCCAGCGATCATTTCGGCGTACTCACCAGCCGCAGGGTTGAACCACAACGTGTTCCGCGTATTCATGGTGATTGCTGCGCTCGGCACGGTGCTCGCGGCTGGCTACCTGTTGTGGCTGTTCCAGCGAGTGGCGTTTGGCCAGCCGAAGCCTGAGTTCGCCGGTGCCAGCGCTGGCCACGACGACGGGCACGGCCATGGCGGTCATGGCGGTCATGCCGCTCACGGCGACGACCACGGTCACGACGACGCTCATGATCACGACGATCACTCCGGCGACATCCACGACGTCACCTTCTTCGAGTGGGTTGCGTGGACACCGTTCCTGCTTGCCATTGTCGTGTTTGGTGTGTACCCGCAACTGATGTTCAAGATCATCGATCCAGCGGTCAACCTCACCCTCAAGGCATTCGGGCAGGGCTGACCCGTGCTTGCTTCGTTCCTCGTTGCCGGGGGCGGCTTCACGCCGCCGAAGGTCGACTACCACGCGCTCGCGCCCGAGATCATCCTCGCGGCCGGCATCTGCGTCGTGCTCATCGTCGATCTCTTCGTCAGCGAATCAAAGAAATGGCTCACGGCCACGCTTGCCGGTTTCAGCCTGCTCGCAGCACTGCTTCCTGTGGTCACCCTCGCCGTCACTGGCAGCGAAGTGCGCTCGATGTTCGACGGTCGATATGTGGTCGACAACTTCAGCCTGATCATGAAAGCGATGTTCCTCATTGCCGGGTATGTCGTGGTGTTGCTGTCCACCAACGAGATTGAAGAAGGTGGCTATTACCAAGGCGAGTACTACGTGCTGTTGCTCGCCAGTGTGCTCGGCATGGTCATGATGACCTCAGCTCGAGATCTCATCGGTGTGTTTGTGGCGCTCGAGTTCTTGTCGATCCCGGCCTACATGTTGGCCGCATGGCGCAAGCGTGACACCAAGAGCAACGAAGCGGGCATGAAATATTTCTTGCTTGGCGTGTTCGCCAGCGCAATGTTGCTCTACGGCATGAGCCTGCTCTACGGCGTTGCCAACAGCACCTTGCTCGTCGATATCGGCAAAGCCATCACCATCAGCGGCCAATACAAAGCCGTCGAGGCCTTGGCTGTTGTGTTCATCGTTGTTGGCTTTGCCTTCAAGGTCAGCGCAGTGCCATTCCACTCATGGGCACCCGATACGTACGAAGGCGCGCCTACTCCGGTCACGGCGTTCTTGTCGGTGGCCTCAAAGGCGGGCGGCTTCGTTGCGCTCGTCACCATGCTGTATCTCGCCTTCCCTCACGCCGAGAAGGTGTGGCAGCCGTTTATCTTCGTGCTCGCTGCACTCACGATGACTGTCGGAAACGTGGTGGCGCTCAAGCAGACAAACATCGTTCGTATGTTGGCCTACTCGTCCATCAGCCAGGGTGGCTTCATTTTGATGCCGCTGGTTGTCGCCGGTACCAAGGCCACGGGCACATCGCTCAAGACCGTTGTCGTGTATCTGCTGGCGTATGCAGCCACCAACTTGGGTGTGTTCGCAGTGGTCATCGCCGTCAGTCGCAAAACGCGCAGCGGCGAGATCTCCAGCTTTGGCGGATTGTTCTCGTATGCGCCTGGTCTGGCTGCGCTGATGACCTTCCTGCTGGCTTCGTTGGCCGGCATTCCTCCGTTCGGCGGATGGTTCGCCAAGCTCAACGCGTTCCGTGCCGTGCTCGAAGCTGGCACCACGCTCGGATACGCAATCGCGATCATCGGTGCCGTCAACACGGTCATCGCCTTTGGGTACTACGGCAACATCATGCGCGAAATGTGGATGAAGCCCGCTCCCGACGGCGACACAGCGCCCATCACCACGCCGCCATCGTTGAGGGCAGCGTTGGTCATCACCGGCAGCAGCACCCTGGTGCTCGGTATTCTCCCCGGCCTGGTCTTGCGCTTCGGCGACCTCAGCGCGCTCACCGGTGCTCTCAGCCGCTGACGAAATCCGTGCCGCGATAGTTGCGGCGGGCGGAGCAATCTCTTTCGAGCGCTTCATGCACCTCGCCCTCTACGGCGAGCGGGGCTTCTATACATCGGGTGGCTCTGCTGGCCGCCGAGGCGACTTCATCACCAGCCCCGAAGTTGGGCCGTTGTTTGGTGCAGTTCTTGCGCGGATGGTTGATGCGCTGTGGCATCAGCTCGGTGAGCCCGAACAGTTCACGGTCATCGAAGCTGGCGCAGGCCCCGGCACGTTGGCTCGTGCCTTTCGAGCCGCACAGCCCGATTGTCTCGGCGTGGTGAGCTATGTGGCCGTCGAAGTATCAGCGCAGCAACGAGCCGCTCATCCCGACTGGGTGACATCGGTGGCATCGATGCCCACCGAACCCATTGTGGGCGCGGTCATCGCGAACGAGCTGCTCGACAATCTTGCGTTCCGACTGTTCGTCATGGACGGCACCTGGCGCGAGGCGTTTGTGATCATGCGGCCCGATGGAGCGTTTGCCGAGGTGCTGCGCCCTGCCGACGACCTCGAACACTTGCCCTTGCCCCAGACGGCGGCTCACGGTTCGCGCGTGCCAGTGCAGCGCGAAGCCGCCAATTGGCTCACCCAAACACAGGCGCTGGTTTCGCAAGGTGTTGTGCTCGTTATCGATTACGCAAGCGCTACCACTGCTGGCTTAGCAATCCGCCCGTGGCGAGAGTGGTTGCGTACCTACCGAGGCCACGAGCGCGGCGGCCACTATCTTGCTGAGCCCGGCACTCAAGACATCACGGCTGAAGTTGCGCTCGATCAATTGCTGGTCAGCAGCGGACACGTTGCCAACGTGCGCACGCAGCGTCAGTTCCTGCAGCGCTGGGGCATCGACGACCTCGTGGCCGAAGGGCAGCGAATATGGAACGAACAGGCCGCTCGACCCACGGTGGCGGCTCTCACCATGCGCAGCCGTGTCCGCGAGGCAGAGGCACTGTGCGACCCGCAGGGCCTTGGCGCCTTCATCGTTATCGAGCTTCCTGCCGTTGCCATTGCATAACAAATTGGGCCGAGTGGCCTATTCAGATTCATAACGCATCTCCGTACTGTGTGCTCACTGGCCCACCCCCCGGGCGTTGAATTTGGAGACAGCGAAATGCATGGACACACGGTGCATACTCGAGGAGTAGCAGCTTCAACTCGCGGACCGGCTCGCTCGGTCGTTCGGCTCTTCGTTGTCGTAGCGCTGACGGTCATCACCGTTGGATTTACGGCCGAGATCACCAGAGCAAGCTCTGGTTCGAGTTCGGGCAGCTGCAGTAGCGGTAGCTCAGTGCGCTCGAGCTCGTCGGGCCGCTCGATCGACCATGGCGACAACAGCGACGACTGCAACCCAGCGACCCCGTTCTTGCAACTCAACAAGGTTGTCATCAACAACGACGGCGGCACGGCAACATTTAGTGACTTCAGCCTCAGCGCCACAGCGGCCGGTAGCCGGGTTGCAATCATCGACGGCGTCGATCCCGCCTTGAGCTATGAAATTGGCATCGGCGCCGACGTAGTTGCCTACACCACCTACATTCTCGATGAAAGCGGTCCGCTCGGATACACCTCGTTGGGTTGGACATGCGATGGCGGCACACGGGTAGGCAGCACGATCCGGCTGCGCTCTGGCCAAGACGCCAGCTGCACCGTGGTCAACGATGACATTCGGGCACCGCATCTCACGTTGAACAACGTGCTCATCAACGACGACGGTGGCACCGCAACCCTCGCCGATTTTGATCTTCAGGCCACGTCGGTTGACGACTGGTCCACACCGATTCTCGGCCCAGATCCAAGTGCCTTGTCATGGATGGGCGTTGGAGCCGACGTGGCTCCCGAGGTCGTCTACCTACTCACAGAGTCAGGCCCAGGGGGCTACACCCCTTCCGGTTGGACCTGTGTCGGCGGGTACCAGGACGCCAACTCGATCGTGCTCTCTGCGGGCGAAGATGCCGTGTGCACCATCATCAACAATGACAATGCGCCACCTCCGCCACCTCCGTCACCTCCGACGACAACGCCCGCGGCACCAGTCGTCACACCTGCGATCACAGCACCTGCGACCACAACACCTGACACCACGGCACCTCCAACCACAGGAGTGGTCGATGCGCTCCCGCCGATCACGCCAACACCAACGTCGTCCACGGCGCCGCCTGCTCCAGGTTGGGGGGTCGCTACTCCCGTCACATTGGTTGGCGAGACTTCATCAACCGTGGCGAGTGCTGGCGTCTCGCCCCAAGCGTTGTCGATTCAGTTGCCCACCACGGGCCGAGCGTCACGGGGGTCAGTGTTCCTCGCAGCTATCGGAGTTCTGGTTGGCCTCATCCTCACGATGGCGGCTCGCCGCCGATCGGCGTAGTCCACGGGTATCAGACCACTGACGCCTGCAGCGTCGGCTGTAACTAGAGTCTGTCCCGACCGAGACAACGGATAAGGGACTGCAACGATGACTGATGCCCACGCAATCGATTCACTTGGCTGGGAGCGCCGCACGTTCGTTCCCTCCGATGCGTTTCGTAGCAACGCGCTCGTCTCTGATCACTCGCTCTACGAAGAAGCGTCGCAAGACTTCACGGCCTTTTGGGCGAAACAGGCCAGCGAGCTGGTTTCTTGGTCGAAGGATTGGCACACCGCCTCTGAGTGGAACCTTCCTTTCGCGAAGTGGTTCGTCGGTGGCGAGCTGAACGTGAGTTACAACTGCCTCGACCGACATGTGTTGGCCGGTAAAGGCGACAAGGTTGCGTTCCATTTCGAGGGCGAACCAGGCGACACCCGCACAGTGACCTATGCGCAACTGCTCGACGAGACGCAACGGTTCGCAAACGTGCTCAAGGGCCTCGGAGTCGTCAAGGGCGATCGCGTCAATATCTATATGCCGATGATCCCCGAGGCCGCCATCGCGATGCTGGCTTGCGCGCGTATCGGCGCTGCGCACAGCGTTGTGTTCGGTGGCTTCAGCGCCATCTCGTTGACCGACCGCATCAATGATGCCGAGGCCAAGGTGCTCATCACTGCCGACGGCGGCTGGCGTCGTGGCGAAGTCTTCCCGCTCAAGCACACCGCCGACGAGGCGCTGCTCGGAACACCAACCATCACCGATGTTGTTGTCGTGCGCCGTGGCGGCAACGAGGTCACGATGCAAGAGGGCCGCGACCACTGGTACCACGAATTGATGGCGCAAGCCGACCCTGTGTGCCCACCCGAGCCAATGGACTCAGAGCAGTTGCTGTTCTTGTTGTACACGAGCGGCACCACAGGTAGGCCCAAGGGCATCATGCATACCAGCGGTGGCTACCTCACCCAGGCAGCGTTCACCCACAAGTATGTCTTCGACCTTCACGCCGACACCGATGTTTATTGGTGCACCGCCGATGTCGGCTGGATCACAGGTCACACCTACATCGTGTATGGCCCGCTGGCCAACGGTGCCACCCAAGTGATGTACGAAGGTGTGCCCAACTTCCCGGGCAACGACCGCATGTGGCAGATCGTCGAGAAGTACGGCGTCACCCTGTTTTATACGGCTCCAACGGCCATTCGTACCTTCATGAAGTGGGGCGACCACGAGCCCGCCAAGCACGACCTGTCGTCGCTACGTCTGCTCGGTTCGGTCGGTGAGCCGATTAACCCCGAGGCGTGGATGTGGTATCACGAACACATCGGCGGGTCGACGTGTCCCATCGTCGATACGTGGTGGCAGACCGAAACTGGCGCAATCATGATCAGCCCCCTGCCTGGCGTCACCACGACCAAGCCAGGCTCGGCCACGTTCGGTCTGCCCGGTATCGGCACCGAACTGGTCGACGAATCTGGCGAACATGTCGAGCGCGGCGGCGGCTATCTCACCCTCACCCAGCCATGGCCGGCGATGTTGCGCGGCATTTGGGGCGACCCCGATCGTTATCGCGAAACGTATTGGAGCCGGTTCGCTGGTCGCTACTTCGCAGGTGATGGCGCCAAGCTCGACGACGATGGCTACCTCTGGTTGCTGGGTCGCGTCGACGATGTCATGAACGTGAGTGGTCATCGCATCTCAACAACCGAAGTCGAATCAGCGCTTGTCTCGCACCCATCGGTCGCTGAGGCAGCGGTTGTGGGCGCGCTCGACGCAACCACAGGGCAAGCGATCATTGCCTATGTCACGCTGCGAGGTGGTTTCGAAGGCGACGAGCAGGCGCTGCGCAACCATGTGGCCGTTGAGATCGGCAGTATCGCCAAGCCCAAGGCCATCTATTTCACGCCCGATCTTCCCAAGACCCGCAGCGGCAAGATCATGCGTCGTCTGTTGCGAGATGTTGCCGAAGGCCGCAATCTTGGCGACACCTCCACACTTGCCGATGCAAATGTGGTCAACGAGTTGCAGCGCCGCGCCGCTGAGGCCCCAGCCGAGGACTAGTTCTGTTTGGGTTGATCGATACATCAATTCAGAATGCGATTGAGAAATCCTTAACCTGCGCGTTGTGCGTGCCGATACAACCATGTGTCACCCGATCCATTCGACGAGAGAGAACTGAGCGCGTCGCCGGTCACCTCGTCGTCGATGGCTGACGCCACGAGTGCACTTCGTGATCGACTTCGGGTTCGGCTCAATGTTTTCGAAGCGGCACCAGCCCCGACGCCCACCCTCGCACCTCCGCCCTGTACGCCTGCGCCGCTCCAGTCGTTGCCACCGATGTTGTTGCAGCCTCCGCAGCCGCCACCGCTGCTGCTGCAACCCCCGATCCCAAGCCTGGGCGGGCAAATCTTTATCCCTGCTGGGGTTGATCAGTTTCCGACAGTCGCCGGCGGCGTGGCTGTGCTCACCCAACCTCAACCCCAACTGCGCCCTCAGGTCCTCCACGATGCTTCGCTGTTTACTGCCGATCTCAGCGTGAGCGCGGCTCCCAGCCTTGGTGGAGCGAGCATCCCCTATCTTGGCCAACCCGCCCGAGCCTCGGGCTCCCAGCGTGTCGTGCAGTCGCGGGTCGTGAGCGCACAACTCGCCGAGCCGGTTGCTCCAAAGAAGCGAAAGCGTCACCCGGTGCGAGCGTTCTTTTCGTTCCTCGTTGTGGCGTCGCTTCTCGGCGGCGCGGGATTTACCAGTTGGTACTTCCTCATCAACAAGAAGGTCGCGTGGGCGCAAGACGTTGCTCCGTTGGCCACGTTCGTTGAAGAAACAACGCATTCGAAGTTCATCGAAGACGTTCCCGTCACCACCCTGTCGGTGCCCGAATACGAAGTGAAGCTTGGTATCGATGTGCTCGCCCGCTCGTACAGCGATGCAGATGGTCACTTCGGAACCTTGCGCGCCGTTGGGCTCGTGAGCGGTGTCCCCGAACCGAGCATGGTGGGGCACATTGCTGCAGTTGCTATGACCGCCTTTTACAGTTCGGCCGATAAGACCATCTACCGCATGGATGGGCGCACCCCAGCATTCGATTTGGCGACGTTGCGGGCGCTCACCGTTGCTTTGGTCGATCAGAATCTCAATTGGTCGAAGGATCTCGCCTCGCTCACCGACGCACAGCAAGTTGGAATTCGGGCTGCCGTCGACGGGGTCGGCGCCGAGGTCGTGCGCGCCATGTTTGCCAAGGATCCGCACCTCGAAGCACTCGTGGCCTACGAGGTGCAGTCGCGTACCGCCGCTGTGGGCATTGCTGCGGAAGCTCGGCCCACCTACCTGACGGCTGTGCTTGGCTCGTACTTCTTTGGTGCGCACACCTCGCCTGCTCCGAAACCGGATCGTCTGCTCGCCGACATTGTGATGCCGAGCAGTGATGCCCCAGTGTTCGACCCCTCGCGCAGCTCAAGCAACGCTGCCGTCGACGTGCCGCCGCCAAACTCCGGTGAGGGCCCGCGAACACTGGGCCTGCAGTTCTGGTACTTGGCCCTGCTGCCGAGGATCGGCGCTACCGACGCACGCGCTGCAGCGCTGACCTGGGCGGGCGACGCTGCGGTCACGACAATGATTCAGGGCCGTGCATGCCTCGCGGCCACGATTACCACACTCGATGCAGCCGGCAATTCCACGATGACCTCGGCACTGCAGCGCTGGGCTCAATCTCTGCCGATCTCAAGTTCGGCAGTGATCTCGAACGATCCGAGCACCCTCATCAAGGTGTCGGTGTGCGAACCAACCGAGCCGTCCACCCAAGTAACTGGTCCTGCTGATGCGACGCTGTTGTACTCGGCGCCAATGCGTGAACAAGACATCGGCGAGAACCTGATTCGGATGGGACTCCCCGAAACGCAGGGCCCTTGGTCGTGCGCCATCGCAGTGCTCCGCACCGGCGGATTGGCGAACTTCGTTGAGGGTTCCACGGATCCGCTGCAGGCGGAGGCGATGTCCAACGTGTTGTCGTACTGCAAGAACGCCTAAGTCTCTAGATCGTCTGAAATCGCTCAAGGTCTCACTACCTGTGCCGAAAGAATGACATGAGCAATTTGCCCGAAGCGGCCCCTGAAAACGGCGAGTCCGCCCACGATCAATATGCCGAGGCCGCCAGTGTTGGCGCGGGCGAGTCGAGTTCTTCGCAGCCCCCCAGTTTTCGGGCGCCATTTGACTTCAAACTCAAGCTCGATCTTGGTGGATCGCGTGGCGGTGACAGCAGTGTGCCGAAGTTTGAACCACGCCCGGCACCGCGGATTGCTCCGATGATCGCCCCCCTCGTGGCACCCGAACCGCTCTTCGTTGATCCATCAGGGTTTCGCCTTGAGCAGTTGCTCACTCCCGACTTTTTGGCCCAAGCTCAGGCTCAGTTCGCGCCTGAGGTCAACGCCGTTGATGACAGCGTCGTTGATGAGATCGCCGTTGTTGAGCCCAGCGTTCTCGCGCCAAGCGAGGTTGCGCTGCCGATGCTGCCCAAGCCTGTGGTCGCTCGGCAGGCCGCCGCCCCAAGCTCAGACGCTCGCATACATGGTGTTGCGCCGAACAGACTGATGGTCCAGCGCCCGGCCGACGTCAACGGCAACGGCAACGGCAACGTCAACGTCACGACCAACAAGCCAAAGTCTCGCAAGAAGGGCAAGTTGTTGATGGCGTTGTTCGTCGTCGTCACCTTGCTCGCGGTTGGTGGCGGAATCTTGTTGAAGCAGCGTCAAGATGCGGCGCGAATCAAACAATGGCCGGCTGCAATCAAGCCAGTTGCAGCCCTTGTTGAAGCCACGTTCGGTCTGCCGTTTGATCGGTCTGTGCCGCTCGTCGAATTACCGCGAGCCGAATATGAGGCCAAGCTCGGCATCTACGAGTTGGCCCGTGTGGCAACGGATACGAACGGCCAAATGAGCGGCTTGCGGGCGGTGGGCTTGATCGGTTCAGCGCCAAGCGCGGCACAGGTGGGCGAGTATGTGGGTTTCACACAGACCGCCTTTTACGATCCCGCTACTGCCACCGTCTATGCCGTTACCAACAGCAGCGGGCCTCTGCACGATGGAAGTGTGCTCGCCGCATTGAGCGTGGCGCTCCTCGACCAATCAACGGGTTGGGGCGCAGCGGTCGACACGTTGTCTCCGGCGCAACAGCTTGGCTATCTGTCGTTGATCGAAGGGGCGGGAAGCTACGCAATCGCCAAGAAGTCCGAGAAGGACGCAGCGTTTGCTGCCGAGTATGCAACACAGCGCGCCGCTCAGGTGACGACCCGCGATGCATTGCCGCAGCACCTCAGCCCGTGGCTCGTTGGCGTGTTCGACATGCAGGTCGCGAACTCTTGGGGGGTCGCCACTCGAATCTTGGCTGGCGATTTCGTCGCCGGTCTCAATGTGCCTTCGAGCGATGCCGCTGTGCTCGACTCGGCTCGGGGTCTCGAAACCCCTGCCGGTGCCGCCACAACTGATGCATCATCGCTCGGCATGTACTTCTGGTACGGGCTGCTCTATCCGGCCATCGGTAGCGAATTCGCCTTCCGCATGGCGTCTCAATGGACGGGCGATTCAGTCACGTACTCCACTGTCGAAGGTCGTGGGTGCATTCGGGCCTCGGTAGCTACCCGTGACGCCGCCAGCCTCGGTGAACTGGCCAACGGATTGAACCTGTGGGCCCAGACTCGGCCTGCGGATTCAGCCACCGCTGTTGAAGCCAAGGGCACGGTTGTTGTGGTGACGGCGTGTGAGTCGGCAACGACCGAAACGATTGACCCAACGAGTCAGGTGCGTGCCGACTTCGAGGCGAGGCTCGTCAAGGAGCAAGTGATGCTGCAACAGCTCAACGCGTTGGGAATGTCGCTCACGGCTCCGAGTGTTGCCTGCGCCGTGAACTCATATCGTGCCAACGGGATGCCCGAACTCGATAGCGAGATCGCGGCAATCGTGGCTGAGCCGAGCGTTGCAATCAGCGTGGCTCTGCGGCAATCACTGCAGGATCTCGAAACCTTCTGTAGCTCAGCGCGTTAGCGCGGTGGGCAGCGGCGATTAGTCGCGGAAGTTGTTGAACTGCAGGGGAATCTCAAGGTCTGCGCCCTTGAGCAGAGCCATCACTTCTTGCAGATCGTCGCGCTTTTTGCCGGTCACGCGAACGGTTTCGCCCTGCGTTTGGCTGCTGACGCCCTTGGGGCCTTTCTCCTTGATCATCCGGTTGATCTCACGGGCTTTGTCCGACGAGATTCCCACCTTGATGGTCACGGTCTGACGCACCGTGTTTTGCGTTGCCTCTTCGACCTTGCCGTACTCAAGACCCTTGAGCGATACGGCTCGCTTGACGAGCTTTTCCTCGACGACCTGGCGCAGCGCAACGAGGCGATCTTCGCTGACGGTGCGCAGCGTGACCACGAGTTCGTTCTGCTCAATCGACGAGTTGGTGTTCTTGAAGTCGAACCGATTGCCGACTTCGCGCTGAGCTTGATCGATGGCGTTTCGGACTTCTTGGTGGTCCACTTCGGAGACAATGTCAAAAGTTGGCATGCGCATAGGGTAGCGATTGCGGCTCGCAGGTGCGTGCAGCCTGAGCGGCCGCTACGCTTCGGCCGCACAAACAACACAGTGGGGTCGGTACCCAAGCGGCCAAAGGGAGCAGACTGTAAATCTGCCGGCACAGCCTTCGAAGGTTCGAATCCTTCCCGGCCCACCATTTGATGTCGTAAGACATCTCCAACGATCCGAGCCTGCAATGGGTTCGGATCGTTTCGTTTTTCGGGGTCGGCGCTGCCTGTTAGGTGTTGCCAATGGTCGATCAGGGTCGTTGATCTTTTCCACTCGTAGTCTGGAGACCCTGTGATCTTGATCGATGCTCAGGGGCTGCGCGCCTCTCGACCCAATCGACCGTTGTTCGACGATGTGTCGCTCACGGTCAGCGACGGCGATCGCATTGGCGTCGTCGGACTCAACGGTTGCGGCAAGAGCACATTGCTGCGAATCATCAGCGGCGATCTCGATCCCGAGGCAGGTGTCGTGCGCCGCGGCCGCGGGGCTCGAATCGGGGTGCTCGCCCAGCAGCCAGTGCTACCACTGGGCACGGTCCGCGATGCAGTCGGTCATGGCTGGCGCGGCGAGGCAATGCTCGATCGCCTTGGCATGTCGGGGTTGCTCAACTCGCCCACCAACGAGTTGTCAGGTGGCCAGCAAAAGCGAGTGGCTCTCGCAGCGCTGCTCGTGCTCGATTGGGAAGCCCTCATTCTCGACGAGCCCACCAACCATCTCGATCTTGACGCCATTGCGTATCTCGAAGAATGGCTCGCCAACTACAGCGGCGGGCTGCTGCTGGTCACTCACGACCGCCACGTCCTCGATCGCGTCACGAACAAAGTGCTCGAGATCGATCGCGGCCATGCGTATCTGCACGTGCCCTCTGGCTGGAACAGCGGTTCTGGTTACGCGGCCTATTTGTCGGCGCGAATCGAACGCGAAGAGCAGGCGGCTACCTCAGAGCAGGCCCGCAAGAACCTTGCTCGCCATGAGCTGGCCTGGCTGCGCCGGGGTGCTCCGGCTCGGTCGACCAAACCAAAGGCTCGCGTCGAAGCCGCCAAGGCGCTCATCGAACGTCGGCCCGAGGCCGCTGCTCGATCCGGCGAGCTCGGCCTGTCGCTCGGCAGCCAGCGTCTTGGTTCAAAGGGGGTTGAGTTGCACGGGGTGGCCTTCTCGTGGCCCGCTTCGCAGACTGATGTCGATGCTCCCGGAGCCCTAGTGCTCAAGCCGTTCGATCACATGCTCGAACCCGGCGATCGTCTTGGCATTGTGGGCCCCAACGGCGCTGGCAAGAGCACATTGCTCGACCTCATCGCCGAGCGCTTGGTTCCTACGCAGGGCCATATCGAGCGTGGCCGCACGGTCAAAGTGGGCTACTACGACCAGCTTGGTCGCGATCTCGATGTCACCCAACGGGTGCGCGATGCGGTGGCTGGCGATAAGGGCGCGCCCTCGCTCGAAGACCTCGCCCTGATGCGCCAGTTTTGGTTCGACGGCGATGCTCAGTTCGCGCCAATCTCGTTGCTGTCGGGTGGCGAGCGTCGCCGTTTGCAGCTGTTGCTCACGCTCATTGAGCAACCCAACGTGTTGCTGCTCGACGAGCCCACCAACGATCTCGATCTCGACACCCTGCGCGCCCTCGAAGAATTCCTCGACGATTGGCCGGGCATCGTGGTGGTCGTGAGCCACGACCGCGTGTTCCTCGACCGCACCGTCATCGAGGTATTGGCGCTCGATGGCGCCGGAGGCGCTCAGTTGGTTCGTGGCGGCGTTGCCGGTTGGCTCACCCAACGGGCACAGGCCACGGCCGCTGCGCCGTCACAGGCGGTCACAGCCACCCCACGCGCTGCTTCAGCTTCCCCTGCGTCACCAAAGCCGGCCTCGGTCAAGAGTCCGAGCACGTTGCGTCGCTTGTTGTCGCAAGCCGAGCGGGCATTGGCCCAAGCCACCGAGACGTGTCAGCGGCTTGGTAACGAGTTGGCCACAGCGGGCGGCGACCATCAATTGCTGGCTCGCCTCAGTGCCGAACTCGCCGAGGCACAAAGCAAGGTCGATACGGCCGAAGAGTCGTGGCTGGCGCTTGCTGCCGAAGCCGAGATGCAAGGCCTCACTGTCGACTAGCCCATGTCGATGAGCCCAGATCAGCTCGCCCTAATCGGCCAGCACAATCTGCATCAGCGCCACATCGAGCCAGCGGTTGAACTTGCGGCCCACCTCTTGCTCAATGCCCACAAGATGAAACCCACACGCGTTGTGCAGGCCTCTGCTGGCGGTGCTCGACGCAGTAATGCGGGCAAACACGGCGTGGAATCCCGAGACCCGGGCCACGTTCAGCAATTCGGTCACGAGCAGTTTGCCGATGCCGCGACCCTGATGGCCTGTGTGCACATACACAGAGTCCTCGACGCTGGTGCGGTATGCCGGTCGTTCCTTGTAGGGCGACAGCGACCCGAAGCCCACCACAACGTTGTCCGAAATGGCCACGATGGCCGCAAACGCTCCCGATCGTGCAGTCAGCCACTGGCGTTGCTCGTCGAGCGACCGCGCCACGAGATCGAACGTGGCCACGGTGTGCACTACCTCGTGGTTGTAGATCTCCAAAATGGCTTCAGCATCGGCAATTGTGGCCAATCGGATCGAAATGTCACCCACAGAAAAGGCAAGCTAGCGCACAGTTGCTCTGCCGCTGGGTTCCATGTCGCAGGGCAGATGACCAGTGGTCGTGGTCGGATCCACCGCCGATGTCTCGAAATCGGACAGAATCGCGTGGTCGTCAGTCCGTCGAGGCGCTATGATCGCTCTCCGGTCTCGCTATAGGTGCGCGCCCGCCCTCTTAGCTCAGTAGGTAGAGCAACGCCATGGTAAGGCGTAGGTCGTCGGTTCGACTCCGACAGAGGGCTCGACCAGCCCGTCCCACTTTGGGCCGAGCAAAGCCCTGGCGGCGTAGCTCAGTTGGTCAGAGCATCCGGCTCATAATCGGAAGGTCACCGGTTCGAAACCGGTCGCCGCTACCACAACACGAATACCTCAACTACCAAACCCAGCTACACCACAGCTACAAAACAGGAGACACGCTCCCATGAGCAAAGCAAAGTTTGAGCGCACGAAGCCGCATGTGAATATTGGAACGATGGGTCATATTGACCATGGTAAGACCACGTTGACTGCTGCGATTTCGAAGACGTTGGCTGGTAAGGGGTTGGCG
>Ga0194035_1000119_pt1 | contig 46365 bp, 49 predicted proteins | sample JunL2320m_MetaG_FD_148680 | JGI IMG/M metagenome (GOLD analysis project Ga0194035, IMG submission 148680) | Anoxic zone freshwater microbial communities from boreal shield lake in IISD Experimental Lakes Area, Ontario, Canada - Jun2016-L239-20m | ecosystem: Environmental > Aquatic > Freshwater >...
AGCTCGAAGGGCTCGGGCAGGGTTGACAATTTATCGTTGAAGATTAATGTGTCGAAATGGTTTTTCCGCAGCCTGTTAAACAAGCAACAGGCCGGCAGCACGAACTTTTTCCCAGGAGGTCGTACCGAGGAAGATTTCAAACTCCTTTATGGTACCTGGGAATGTGGTTTTCGTTTCCCGGAGCAGAGGGTAGGGGAGAGATGGGTTGTTGTGAGGTGTGGATTGTCGAATGAGACCGTCAAGCCACTGAGCCTGTTGATGAGAGACGGTGACGGCTTGATCGTTGGTGCGCCCCGGTAGAATGAGTCGCGTTCCTCTTCCAACAGGTTCGCAGAGTGGTTGCCCACCTAGCCAGACAAACCGCCGTTCCGCCTGTGGGTTATCCTCAATAATTCTTTTCTTGAGAAGTTGGCGTACCCATGTGGAGGAGACACGTGGCTTTGGCACGGAATGGTCGAACCACTGACGGACGTCGAGTGAGAGTCCGCTCCCTTCGAGGTAATTTAGTATCGACCGCCGTAAGCCTTCGCCCAGCCACTCCGGTGTCTTGCCACGTTGATCCTCATGTAGAAAGTCATTCTCCGCGAAACCCTGGAATGTAGGACCCAGGATGCGCAATCCATGGTCAGCCGGCTTGAGCCCGATCGGGCTATGGGCTGTGGCGGTGAAGCGATGCCAGAAAGCAGATTGAATCAGGTCTGCCGCGAACAATTGCCGCACCCGTTCTAGTGAGTCCACCGTTTCTTGCACCGTCTCAGAGGGACACCCGTACATGAGATAGGCATGAATGAGAATGCCTGCGTCTTTGAAAGCCGCTGCTACAAGCGCGGTTTGATCGACGGTAATCCCTTTCTTGATCTTTTCCAGCAGACGATCCGAGGCCGCTTCGAGTCCTGCCGTCACGGCGATGCAACCGGAAGCCGCTAAGAGGCGGCAGAGGTCCGGTGAGAAGGCTTCTTCAAAGCGGATATTGCCCCACCATGAAATGGTGATGCCTCGTTCTAATAGTGCCAAGGCGAGCGATTTCAAGGCAACGGGAGGCGCAGCCTCATCGACAAAGTGGAACCCCCGGCAGCCTGTCTCGGCGATCAGTTGTTCGATCTGCCGGATAAGCCGATCGGTCGGCATCATTTCATAACGGCTGATGTAGTTGAGTCCGACATCACAAAACGTACATTGCTTCCAGTAACAGCCGTGGGCGACTGTGAGTTTGTTCCAATGGCCTTCCGACCAGAGGCGATGCATCGGGTTCGTGCTGTCTAAGATCGTGAGATAGCGATTCAAGGTGAGGCCGCCATAGGTCGGACAACCGACCTCATCCATGCTGAAGTCACGATCGGACGTATCATTCGCAAAGACCACTCGATCCTTGTCGCGATAGAACGTCCTGCAGAGCCCTGTGCGCGGTCTAGCGCCTGCCAGATGTTCGATCAGCGAAAGCAGCGGACGTTCCCCGTCGTCGAGAGTGACGTAATCGACATAGTCGAATACGCGGGGGTCCGACAGACGTCGAAGCTCCGTGTTGGCATATCCGCCACCAAGGGCAATCGCAATGTCCGGCCGTTGGTTCTTGATCGAGGAGGCCATACGAAACGCGCCATAGAGGTTTCCTGGAAAGGGAACAGTCAGGCAGACGAGCGAGGGATTGAGGCGCTCAAGATGTTCCCATAAGGATTCGAGCATGAAACGATCCGTCAGTGTCGGAGGGACGGCTATCGCATCGATGATGGTTTCGAACGATGAGGCTGCCCGGGCGATATGTTCGGCATAGCGGCTCAGGGCGAAATGGGGAGAGACGGTTGCCTGGGTCAAATCGGCCAGGTCTTCGAGATACAAGGTGGCGAACCGTTTCGCGCGATCCTGTTCCGGCAAGGCACGAAATGACGCAGCGCTTTCTCTCTGACCGGCAAACCGAGGGCCTTGGGGAAGAAACCCTGGGCGGGCAATGAGCAAGGCTAAGGAGGGGTTGTGTCCTTGCAGAAATTCAATGACCGGGTCGATGGCGTTCAGATAGGCCGGCTCGACCGCCAACATCTGTCTGGCTTCACCCGGTAACTCATCTTTTCGTGCTCGCACTTGCTCAAATAAGGTCTGGAGCCCCGATCGACAAAAGAGCCGGAGTACCATTTCGATGCCAAGGTCAGCTTGGAAGACCTCGATCCCACGGCCACGGAGAAACCCTGTGAGATAGGCCGTGGATGGGTAGGGGGTATTTAATTGAGTGAGTGGAGGGGTGAGGAGCAGAACGGGGCCAGCCATGGGCTCGACATACCATACTGTCTGAGCGGAATGCTATGCGACATTCATTCTGCGGGGTGGTTTTCCTGTCGCAGGGAGGGGCTGGGAATTCTTGAATTCATTGGTCATGACGTTGGCCACATTGTGAGCGGTGACTTCGATCTGTCTTGAAAATGCGGTGAGGCCAGAGAGGGCGGAGTGAATTGCGCCGATCATCAGGCACCTCCAGGGTGGTTCTTTGTCAGGCTTCGCCTCCAACGACTTGGTGAGATAGCCTGTTGCGCCCTGTCGGCTTACATATCGGTCAGGTGAATGAGGAACTTGATTGCCGATTGGTTTCATGGTTTGGGAGACGGCGGTGTGAGAATCGACCACAATGAACACTATCGAAGAGAAGAATAGATATTCCAGACCCCCTGGACTGAAGTCTTACGAGTATACACCGATAGAGTAGGGCTGAATGCCCTTAGCGCTCTTGAGGATCTGCCCCGTGGCTCAACGGACCATTCCCCTTACACGTCTCGTGGTTGGCATGTACCTGATCGGCGTAGACCGATCGTGGTTGCAGACGCCGTTTCTTCGCCATAAGTTCAAGATCAAGAATCAATCGGAAATCGAAGCCCTTCGACGTGCCGGAATTACCGAGGTGACGATCGACACAGGGCAGGGGCTGGATATTGTCGACGCTGAACCTTCTCGATCGGCATTGGTCGAGACTGTCCTTGTTGAACCCCCAACGCCGATACAGCCTATGGCTCCTTTCGCCGCAACATCGTCGCTGCCCCCTACGATGATGTTGGCTGAGAACTTTTCCAAAGCAAGGCAGCGTCGTGCTGAATGGGTAAACCGTCTGAATAGCCTATTTGAGCAGACGCGTATGACCGGGCTTGTGGACTATGATGCCGCCAGCCAGCTCATCGACGAGACCATAGGCGATATCCTCGATCGGCAAGCCGCTTGTTATGCCGTGTTAGGGTTGCGACAGCCCGATCCCACAATTCACGAACATGGTTTGACCGTGTCCACGCTGTCCGTGATTCTTGGGCAGGCCTTGAACTATCCTCGTGAACGGTTGCAGCAGCTGGGGGTCGGGGGCTTGCTGCATGACATCGGACTCGCGCGCTTACCTCGGAATATTGTGAAGCGACCGAAAACGATGCCGCCGGCTCAACAGGCTCTGTACGAGAGCCATACCACTCAAGGGGGCAGGATCCTCGAAAAGAGCGGATCGTCCGACCAGGCCGTTCTCACCATTGTGACGGGGCATCATAATCTGACCGCGCAGATAGAACAGACAGGGGAGATATCTGCGGCACATCAGGAGTCTGCCAGACTGATTGGAATCATCGACCAGTATGATGAGCTTGTGACCGGACAGACAGGTCTTACTCCAATGTCTTCAAATCAAGCGCTGACGCAGCTCTACCAACGGCATCGAGCTGATGAAGCGCTTTCGCAGGTCGTGTCATACTTGATTCGAGCTATCGGCGTGTATCCATTGTACAGTGTGGTGGCCCTGAGTTCCGGGGAGCTCGCTGTTGTCGGCGCCATCACACCAGGGAAAGCTCACCTGCCCCTTCTGTATATCTGCAGAAACGAGTCCGGCGAGACATGTTCTCCGCCGGTTTCCTTGGATTTAGTGCATGAACCAGAGGGAGGACGGACGATTCGTGATGTGCGGAATGCGGAACGGGAAGGTCTCGATGTCGAAGCTGTTCTCAGGCAGGTGGCCGCGTGAGCCTGTCCCTCAGCCCCACCTCTGATCCTGCCCCAAAAGGAAACCTGTCCTGGTTGCCCACTCGCGAGGACACGTTTCTCATTCTCGAGTCATCCGGAGAAGCGATATTTGTGACAGATCGAGATGGGCGGATCTTGTCTCTCAACCCCGTAGCGCAACAGCTCGTGGGTCGCCATCAGGATGTCGTCGGCTCAGTGTTTCACGAGTTAGTGGGCTGTCATTCTTCAAGAGAGGAAAGGCATCCCAGTTGTCCATTGGAACACACCGTACGAACCGGTGAAGTCACAATGGTGTCGTCCCATCAGTGGATCCGAGCGGACGGTACGGGTATTGAGATCGCTGTAACGTTCTGGCCCAGATGTCAAGGCTTGGAGTGTGTTGGGGCCATTGTTGTCTGTCGCGATTTGACGGAGAAACGGGAAGCGGAGCGAGATATTCAACGGGTGGCCAGGCTTGCGGAGGATGCGCCAAATCCCATTGCGGAGTTTGACGAAGACGGCATCATGCTCTATGCCAATACCGCCATGGTGGAACTCCTCATTCGCGGTACCTCCATCCAGGGACGGGTGGAAGCCGTATTCCCGCCAAATTTGTCGGAGGTGCTAAAGCACTGTCTTGAGTCGCAGCAACCTGCCATTCGATTGGAACATCGCGTTGAAGACTGTGTGCTGGCCTGGTCCTTCTTTCCGTTAGGGGAGTTGAAGCAGGTCAGAGCCTATGGAACTGATATTACCGCAGACGTGGAATTGCGGCGTGCGAAAGAAGCAGCAGAAGAGTCGGCCCGTGCGAAAGCAATCTTCCTGGCCACGATGAGTCACGAATTGCGCACCCCGATGAACGGCGTGCTGGGATGCACGCAACTGCTTCAGGATACCGCTCTCACCGATCCACAACGGCAGTTACTGGAAACCATGCACCGGTCGGCTGAGTCGCTCTTAGTGCTCGTGAACGATATTCTTGACTTCTCGAAGATCGAGGCAGGAAAGATGTCATTGGAAGTCGCCGATGTTGAACTCCGTTCTCTCATTGCGGACGTCATCACGCTGACGTCGGAAGCGGCGAAGAAGAAAGGGTTGCTCGTTCAGGTTCAAGTGGCGCCGGACATCTCCGCTGTGTTACGCGGTGATCCAGTTCGCCTGCGGCAAATTCTGTTTAATCTGGTTGGTAATGCCGTCAAGTTTACCGAGCGGGGCGGGATTCACATATCCGTAAAGACAATGCCGTCTAATCAGGACCATTCCGACGCCGTGGTTCTCCAGTGGACGGTGAAGGACACGGGTATCGGCATCACTGTGGAGCAGCAAACGCGATTATTCGGAGCTTATGCTCAGGCAGAGGAATCGACGGCCAGGCGATACGGGGGAACCGGGCTGGGCTTGATGATCTGTTGCCAACTGGTTGAGCTCATGGGTGGAGCCATGATGGTGGAGAGTACGCCAGGAAAGGGCAGTTCCTTTACGTATTTCACAAGTCTGTTGCCTGGGATTCAACGCACGGCATCTGTTCAAGCGGTGAAGCCGTCTATTGCATCGATGCCAGACCGCACCACCCCGCTCCGGATTCTTGTCGTAGACGATAATGAGATCAATCAGGTTGTGGCATGTAAATTTCTGCAGAAACTGGGTTGGCAGGTGGAGGTGGCGCGGAACGGCCGGGAAGCTATAGACTCCATTGCCCACGCCACCTACGATGCCGTGCTGATGGATTGCGAAATGCCGGAGATGGATGGGTATGAAGCCTCTCAAGAGATCAGACGACAGGAACAAACCACGACTAGACATCTGCCCATCATTGCCCTCACCGGGCACGCGTCATCGGAGGATGAACTGAAGTGTCGGCAAGCCGGAATGGATGATGTTGTTACGAAGCCACTAACCCTCCCAACCCTTCGTGCAAAACTGGAGCGTCTCCTCGCATAGCCAGACTTCTGTTGAAGGTCTGTTCTTCCCCGAAGCATGACTCATTGCGGGAAGCTTGACTGGCATTACGTCTTGACGGTGGATTTTGTTCGAGCGCGTCGGTACCATGTCGATCTATAGAAGCCAAGGGTCGACGAGGTTCAGAGGAGAATAGATAACGTGAATGAAAAACGGAACTTTCTTTATAGCGACTTCAACTGTCCATTCTGTTATGCGATGCACGAGCGGTTGCACGAGATGGACTTGATTGCGCGTTGTGAATGGCGAGGTGTGCAGCATGCCTCGCATCTGCCTCGCCCAATGAAACCCTGGCAGGGCTCGTTGGCGGCTGAACTGCGCCACGAAGTGGCGGTCGTGCAGCGGCTGGCGCCAGGGCTGCCGATTGTGCTTCCTCCTGGTAAACCCAATACGAGACCGGCGATTGAACAAGCAGTGGCACTCCTGCGGCGTGACCCATCGCATATGATGGCGTTTGTACGTGAGACCTATCGGGCCTTTTGGTGTGAAGGTAGGGATATCTCAGATCCGGGGGTGCTTAGGCAACTGGTCGAGAAGGTAGGAGGCTCACCGGAGAGTGTCGGTACGATCGATGGCGAGGATCGACGGGTAGCTCAAGAATGGGAGTCGGCCTGGCACGTCACAGGCCAGGCCGGGGTTCCCCTCATTGTCTCGCCGGATCATTATCTCCTTGTTGGCTGTGCCCCCATAGAAGATGTCAGGCGGTTTTTTGCTCGATAGAATTATGCCATGTCCAGATTCATCACAAAGCTTTGCAATTCTCGCCGATGTTCCTCTTCCGTGTTCTTGAGGCTCTCGATCTCCTTGCGTAGTTTTTCCAGTTCGGTCTCCTGCTGGTCCAACTTCTTGACATAGCGATTATAGAGATCGGAGTTCTGCGCAAGCCGCTGCATGTTCTCACGGATGCGAGTATGTTCCGCGTTGATCTCAGCAGTGCGTTGGTCTAGGCGAGTTCGTTGGGCGCGCGTGTCGTCCAGCTTGTTGCGCAATTGCACAACTCGTTGCAGGGCCTCTTTCACTTTCGGGCTGACTTCTTTTGCTTGCTGGTAATAGACGATCTGGTCGATGCCACTCTCCATTAAGAGGATCGATTCCTGAAGAGGCAGCGTTTCCTTGATGCGAAGCGTCGCGGTTTTCCCTGGATCGACTGTGACGCCAAAGCGGTATAGGTCGCGTGTCCGCTCTGCCGGTTCTTTCGGTTCGGCAAGTTTCCAGTCTGCACGATAGGGCTGCTCAATCAATAGGGTTTTGGCTTTCGTGTCGCGATTCTTCACGAGATAGGTCCGGTCTTCGACTAAACGACGCGAGATGAGCATCGTGCCCTTCTTCAGCGAGACCGTCGCAAGTTCTTGCGTGCCGCCTTCGAGTTTCGGTTCCACTTCGGTCTTGAGATCGAGCGCATAGCTGATCAGTCGGTCTTGTCCAGGGGGAAGATCCTCGATGCGCGCATCGCCGGCATAGGTTCCGCTCTCAAAGAGGGTGATGGGGCCTTGCATCAAATGAAGGGCTGACGTGTTTTTCAGCCGATACCCATTCAGTGGATGTTTCGCATTGACGTTTTGATTATAGAGCGACACTTTTTGCCCCTGAAGTGTCTGGCCGATGATGGGCAGTAGGGCGCTCTGATGTTTGGCGAGGGTGACGGGTTGGTCGATGCGATATTCGAACAACTCGCCCTTGTCTTCAGCCATCGCCATGGGAGCCACTCCTTCTTCCAGGCTGCGCATATCCATCTCGGCGGCGACGGCGGTCTCTGCCGGGGCATTGGCCCGACCACCGGAAAAGCCTTGGGCCATCTTGCTGAGCAAGCGTTCTTTTTTCATCTCGCTGCGAGCTGGAGGGGCAGCAGCCATCGGCTTGAGTTCATCCATGGCATCGCCGTACGTTTGGGGTTTAAGGTTGGCGTAGAGCTCGGGCTGTACGACTGGCCGTGGGTTGTAGAGCGGTTGATACAGATCCATCGTGAAGGAAATGGGCCGTCCAGAAACAAGAGACAGTTTCACGTTGTGCCAGTCCTGTAAAGTCTGATTCTCCACAATGGCCCAGCCTTGCAGATAGGGCGTCTTATCCTCTTCCAAGACGAGTCGATAGGTGGTCTTCCAGACCGGGGTTTCCGTCAGGTACGCGACACGGGCCTGGCGGCTTCCGGTGCCGTCGAAGGTAATCGAGACGGTCTTCTTTTGGGCATCGTGATTCGTCGCGAGTATGGCCAGCGCCTGGTGCAGTTCAGTATTCAGGGCGGGATTGGTCAATTTGATGCGCTGCACGTTCGCCAGCGAGAGTGAACGGAACCCCTCTTCTGTCAGGAGCGTGACATATTCCTGCTCGATGACGCGGTGCTGCAGACCCTCGCCGATGGACTCCATTTTTTTCTCCACGCCCAGCAATGTGCCGACGATGGGATTGGGCGCGGTGACTTCGACCGGTTCCCCACGGACCTGAGTCAGAATCTGTCCCAGGGTGGGATTACCGTTCAGATTGATGCTAAAGCTTCCAAGCGTCTTCGTCACAGGATCGCGCGAACCGTAGGTGACGGTTGAGATTCTACCGCCGCCGAAGTCCTGCACGACCAAACTTTTGAGCATGTCGTTGATCTGGTTTGTATGCAGGCGAAGATCGAGTTGCACGCGGTTGTTTACCATGCCGTCATGTTGGAAATATCCCACGCCGCTGGAATAGAGCACGATCTTGGAAAGGGGAAGCACCGCCCCTTCTTCTGCCAGAACCGGCCAGGGGAGCAGAAGAAATGAGAGGAGGATCAACCTTCTCACAAGGGCATGACGGGGACGTATCAATCGTGGGCACATAGAGGCCTCCATCGTAGGGTGTTGCGCCAGGCCGGAACGGCAGTGGTGATATGACCTATCCTTGCCATATCGTCAAGGGCCGAATCCTTTCAGCAGTCGGGTGTTGGAAAAGACGCTGTTCTCACCCGCCCAACCCCGGCGCGTCTGGACGCGCCTTTCACCGGGCTTCGTTCTCGCATCGCTTAGACCCTCAACGTACCCCAGAGGGTACGCCTCCGGGCCTTCGCTCGCTGCGGCCTTGCCTGTGGAATGGCGTGTCTCGGCACGCCAGGGCTGGGCGGGTGAGAAACGAGGACTTTTTGACCACCCGTAAGGACTGATTGATCGCTCACCAAGAATTGTTCCGCAGTGTATCTCATGATACTGTTCAATTCCATGAGCGACGCCGATGAGATTACAGTTACACGAATCCTCACGGACTGCCGCACGATAGCCGTGGTCGGACTATCTTCGAATCCGGCACGGCCGTCTTATCGCGTGGCCTCCTATATGAAGAGTCAAGGCTATCGGATCATCCCTGTGAATCCGAACGAGACGAATGTCCTCGGCGAGTCGGCCTATCCATCGCTTGCCGCCGTACCTGGCACAATCGATCTGGTGGATATCTTCAGGAAGTCGGAAGATGTTCTTCCTATTGTTGAAGAAGCGATTTCCTGCGGCGTCAATGCTATCTGGATGCAAGAAGGGGTCATTAACGAACAGGCAGCCTTTCGTGCAAAAGAATCCGGCCTGCTCGTCGTCATGGATCGCTGTTGGCTCAAAGAACATGCCGCTCGCTCACATCGTGGCTGACCCATCTTCTCGTTTTCCCCCAGAGTCTCCATCTTCCGATCCTCAACGAGAAGCCATGGTGGCGACGGCGGAACTACTCGCCAAGATTCTGGATACAACCGTTAAAATCCCTGGCACACCCTTGTATGTAGGACTCGATCCGTTGCTCGGATTGATCCCCGGAATCGGTGACATACTGGCCAATCTCATCGGGACTGTTATTTTGATATTGGCCGCGCGCCTTCAAGTGCCGCAGATCGTCATCGCACGGATGAGCCTGAATCTCCTCATCAATGGAACCATCGGTGCGATTCCCATTCTCGGCGATCTCTTCTCCATCTGGTTTCGGAGTCACGCGAGAAATGCAGAATTACTGCGGAGGGCTGCGACTCAACCGTACCGAGAAACGCAACAGGCTAGGATCTATGTCGCCTGCATCATCGCCGGGACCGTCGTGCTTCTTCTGCTCGCCATTGCAGCAATCTTCTGGATCGTCGTGAAGCTTTGGGCCGCAATTGCCCTCGCATGACTCATGCTAGACGGGCACGACTGGGGAAGGTTCATCTGGTTCATTTGGTCTATCTGGTCTAACTAGTTCAACCAAACAAACGAGACAAACCAGATAAACGATAGAGACCTGCCGCTCTTCGCGTTTGTCGCACATCGCTCTGCTATTTCTCGGCGAAACGGCATGAATAATGCTCTGTAGGTCTGGAATGCTGTACGTCGCAACCATTCACGCGTCACGTTTCAAGTATGGGCAAATAACCGGCCAAGCGCCTGCCTCCTATTGGCTGAGTGAGAAGGCGAAGGCGATGTGGTTTGATGCGAAGCTGCGGATCAGGGAAAACCCCAGGTGTATTCGCGAGCATACAGTGAGGAACCTTTTAGGCCGAGCACGGGGCAAATGGCCCAAGATCGTGACGAGAACAGCAGTGGTATCAGCAAAGGGAGGAACCGGTAATGACGACCTGGAATTCATGGTTGTTTTGGCCTAATAGTGTGGCCCTATCCGTTTTGGCGTTGGCCGTACTGGCAATGCTGTTTTTGTATGCAGCGCGCAAGCCAATGCATGGGGTCATCCATTCGGTATGTGCGCTGCTGTCTCAGTCCACACGATTCATTGCCCGCTGGCTGTTTCTCTGTGCAGACAATCTGAAGCTGCGTAATCAGTCGGTGTTGTTGGCGCATGGGCAGGAAAGCGAAGCGACCGTGATCGATCGGGAATTCGAGCGAGTGAGCAATATGATTCGTAAGGATATGCATGAGTTTCCTGCCTTCCAGCGAAAAATGATGGAGGAAGCGACACGCATCGAAGATGATTATCACAAATGTGGAGAAGTCCCGCCGCCCCCGCCAGAGTGGGTAGGCGCGCTTAAATCTGTCGCACAGATTAAAACGGGAGGCGATATTCCACGCAAGCTTCTGGAAGACATCAATAAATCCATCCAGAAGATACATGACCAGACTGTCGCGGAGTTCCGGCGCTCCTATGAAGAGCGGCATAAGATACTAAAAGCGATGCAGCCGTCATGGCGCTCTGTGGAAAAGCTGATAGGCGAAATGGAAAAGAAGATGGTTACGCTCCAGACCAACGCGAAGCAGATCGATGGTCATATGGGAAAATTAGAGGGCATCCGGGCCAAGGACAACAAAACCGAGCATGCTCTGACGGTGTCTGGTTTCGTGCAGTTGGCGATCTCCTCGCTGGTCATGATGATCGCGTTGGGCGGTGCGTTTATCAACTACAAGCTGATCGCGCTGCCCATGTCGGAAATGGTCGGCGCCAGCGATTACATCACGAATAGCCTGAAGACGTCGGATGTCGCAGCATTGGTCATTATTTTGATGGAAGCATCAATGGGCCTGTTCCTGCTCGAATCGCTGCGCATCACGCAGCTGTTTCCCAGGATTGCCAGCATGGATGATCGTATGCGTCAGCGGCTGATGTACGCGTCGCTGACTTTCCTGATCATCCTGGCCGCGATCGAGTCCTCCCTCGCGCTGATGCGGGATATACTGGTTTCCGACAAGGTTTCGCTGATGCGCGATCTCGCCTCTGCCGCTCCACCTGCGTCGGATGGTCTGCTGACCAGTATTCCAATGATCGGGCAAATGATCATGGGCTTCGTGCTTCCGTTTGCATTGGCGTTCGTGGCAATCCCGCTGGAAAGCGCGGTGTATTCGATGCGCACCGTTCTCGGCGTGTTTCTCGTCCAGGCCCTGCGCGGTCTCGGCTTTTTGCTCAGGTTCACCGGTCTGCTGCTAAAGCGGCTGCCCAAAGTGCTCGAACTAGCCTATGACGTGCTGATTGTCATTCCGCTGATGATAGAACGCTGGGTGATAGGGATGCGTGCAGGTTCGATGGGAGCGGGTAATACCGAAGATAAGGAACTTCCCAAACTCAGGAGAGCGGCATGAACAAATATCTGACCCTCTTGATCGTATCGTTCGGCATGGTATTGGTCAGCGCTTGTGGCGATAGCCGCATACACAGCCATGGCGTGTATATGCTGGTGGATACGTCCGGCACCTATGCCCAGGAGATGAATAAGGCATCCAAGATTGTCAATTACCTCTTGGCGACGCTAAACCCGGGAGATTCACTGGCGGTGGCCAAGGTGGAGACTCGCAGCTTTACAGAAAAAGACATTATCGCCAAGGTCACGTTCGACAAGCGTCCTTCGCAGGCCACCTCGCAAAAGCGCAGGTTCAAAAACAACATCGAGGTGTTTGCCAAGCATGTCAAGGGCAGTGCCTATACCGATATCACCGGTGGCCTGATCCAAGGTGCGGAATACCTGAATGAAACGAAAGCCGGCATCAAGACCATCGTCGTGTTCTCTGATATGCAGCAAGAATTGGGCAAAGGAACGATTCGTGATTTCCCTATCAGACTTGACGGTATCCGCATCGTGGCGTTGAACGTCACCAAGCTGGGCACGGACAACATCGATCCTCGGCGATACCTCGACCGATTGGCCCAATGGGAGGCAGTTGTCCGCAAGGCCGGCGCCACCGACTGGGTGGTGGTGAACGATCTGGAGAATAATATTGAATCCATTTTGACTATTCGCTGAAGGGACGAGCCCGCCGACCGAAGGCTTGTCGTATCAGTGGATTGGTGATTGCAGCAGAAGCGCTCATCAATAATGCGGGCTATCAGCCGGCAGGAAAATATTTCGACGTAGCAGAATCTCCATGAGTTGATTCATTGACTCAATGGAGCACCAGTCAATCGTAGTTCGTCCTGCAAGATACACTTCACGTTTCACCTTTCACATCTAACGATCTTCAAAGCGGTTGCCTTCCTAAGGTGCGAAGCTTTATAGTTTCCGCCCATTAGGCGATGGATAGTCAAGTTGCCACGATTCCTTCAACGAAATGCGGAGGCGGTTCATGAGAATGATGTTGATGCTGGTCGCGTTGCTTGGGCTTTCGGTGTACCCGGCGATGGCCGCGGCGCCAGTTGAAAAGGGCACCAAGGAATTGGCTACGGGGCAGAAGCCGAGTCAGGAGACACCTGCGGTGGTCAAACCGCCAGAGGGGGCAATGGTGGTGGTGCCGGCGGGAGAGTTTATGATGGGAAGTGCGGCGGGAGATTCAGACGAACAGCCGGAACACAAGGTCTATCTGGACTCATTTTCCATGGATGTGTATGAAGTGACGGTGGGGCAGTATGCGGCGTTTCTGCAGGCGAAAGGGATCGATCAGCCCTCGGATTGGAAGACGATGAACCAACCGGCGAATCAGAAGCGTCCGATTGCTAATGTGGATTCGACGGATGCATCCCTATACTGCAAATGGGTCGGCAAGCGGTTGCCGACAGAGGCGGAGTGGGAGAAGGCGGCGCGGGGGACAGATGGCCGCATCTATCCGTGGGGCAATGATCCTCCGACCCCGCTTCATGCGAACTTCGGGAAATCGGACTGGAACAATCACGCGGTATTGGCGCCGGTGGGCTCGTTCGAAGCGGGCAAGAGTCCCTATGGCATCTATGACATGGCCGGGAATGTCTGGGAATGGGTCAGTGATTTGTACGACTATAACTATTATAAGGTCAGCCCGTCGAAGAATCCCACAGGGCCGTCGACGGGCGGGACCAGGGCGGTCCGTGGCGGTGCGTGGAACAGCAATCCTCGGGCGATGCGCGCTTCGAATCGGAGCCTCATTTCGCCGACGGACCAGGGACTCAACGGGTTCCGCTGTGCGAAGAACCAATAGTCGCCGGCTCTTTAGCCCACATAATTATGCGGCGCGATAAGCGCGACTTGTGCGAAGCAGGACGGGCCAGATGGAGGAGGGTTGGAGGCCAGAAGCCTGAGTCTCGCTTTTCCCGCCTGTCTCGCCTGTCTCACCGGGGCAGACGTCGGTGACTACAGCAGAAACGTTCATGAGTAATGCGGGAAAATTCATGACTCTGCACGGTTGTTTTTCTGAGGTGAGAGGCTTTATAGTTCCCGCCCATCAGGCAGCGTGTGTATAGGCTGTCATGGTTCGTTTCAGAAAATTGTGGAGGCAGTTCATGCGGAGGATGATTGTACTCGGTGCGTTGATCGTGCTCGCCGCCTATCCGGCAATGGGTGCGGCCCCAATTGAAAAAGGTGCAAAGGAACTAGCTCCGGCGCAGAAGCAGGTTCAGCCTCAGAGCCTGGAGAAGTCTGCCGTGCCCCGTTCACCAGCAGGAGCGATGGTATTGATCCCGGCCGGAGAATTTACGATGGGGAGCCAGGATGGTGATTCAGACGAACGACCAGCGCACAAGGTCCAGCTGAATGCCTTTTCCATTGATGTGTACGAAGTCACGGTGGGGCAGTATGAGGAATTTCTGCGGTCAGGAGAAGCCCGCGCCCCCTTAGACTGGAAAACAATGAACCAATCGAGATATCAGAAGCTCCCGGTCGCCAATATAGATTGGGCGGATGCGGCTGCCTATTGCAAATGGGCTGGCAAGCGGCTGCCGACGGAGGCGGAATGGGAAAAGGCGGCGCGAGGGACGGATGGCCGTCTCTATCCGTGGGGTAACGATCCCCCGACGCCGCTCCATGCGAACTACGGGAAAACGGGGGCGCACAACTATGATGCATTGGTGCCGGTGGGAACGTTGGAAGCCGGCAAGAGTCCCTATGGTGTTTATGACATGGCCGGTAACGTCTGGGAATGGGTCAGTGACTGGTATGACAGTGACTACTATAAGAACAGCCCGCAGCAGAATCCTGAAGGACTGCCAACTGGCGGGTTCAAAGTGATCCGTGGCGGATCCTGGAATACCAGTGCGCGAAACCTGCGATCCTCGGATCGATACTGGGATCCTCCGACGTTCAGGAGCCTCTACTTCCCCGGATTCCGGTGCGCGAAAAGTTAGTAGGCTACGGATTAGGCTGAAGCTGGGAAGGCTGAAGGTCGGAGCCCGAACATTTCAGTCTTCAGACTAACCCCAACCTTCAGCCTTCAGAGCGTGTCTCGCCCGCATATCTATTTCACCGGTATGCTGATCACAATTCCCCCCATCACGTCATTGATCTTGAAATCCCGTTTGGGGCTGTCCGGATGGGAATTGTGACAGCCGATGCAAGCCTGGGCCACAGCAAGGTCCGGATAGACGGCTTGAAAGTATCGGGTTCCCCCTTCCTTCACAAAAGCGGTATAGGGCTTGGTCGGATGAGTGAGGATCGTCCCCAGACCTATTTTCTCAAACTCGCTTGAGGCACCATTCCGCTTGTTGATCGGCCAGAGGCTGATCAATCGATACTGTATGCCGAGCCCCTTTTTGGCCACGACGCGGCCAGACTCCATCAGGAATTGAGCCGGGAGAGGCAGGGTATTTTTCTCCTCCCAGTTCTCCGAGGCCACGACCACCCCTTTATTCTGCAGCCGTTCAACGACGTGCTTGGTGTAGACCTCACGATCCGCTTCGATCAGGGCGTACAGATAGTCCGCCACCGTTTCCACAGGCAGATTAAAAGACGTCCCTTCCGTCGCCGCGTTGCTCGATCCGGCGAAGCCGGTGACGCTCAACCCGAACAGCAGTATGAGAGCTCCCCGTCTCAACTTGTTGGAAGATGTCATAGAAACCTCCTTGGTTTCCCCATGGGCACGTCGGCGTTATGCGCCGCGGTTCCATGAAGGGGTGAGATGGATTGCGGATACGAGATTGCACAATCATGCCTGAGTTGGGATGATAGAAAGGGGAGTTGAAATCGTGACTTGCACAAGACGAGTGAGTCAGCTGGTCGTGAGGATCGCTGGAGTAGTGGAAAGAAGCCGCAGGGGAGGAAAATACCGAAGCCATGGCCCGGTTCTCCCTGTCAGTATGATGTAGCGTGAGCGCTGAATCATATGACGAGTCATCATACGCTTCGCTCAGCAGGGAGTCCAATTGCCCGGCTCATACAGACGGTTAGCTCTGCCAGTTCGCTCGGAGCAGGTCTTCGCTCTCTTCGTAGCGACAGGTGAAAGTGCCGTGATGTGCGTGATGCAGAGCCTCGCCGATGCGTCGCGCGAGATGGGGGTCTGTCGTAGTGATGATCACCCCTTTGGGTGCTTCGGCTTGGTCCTCGATCTTGATAATGCGAGCCAGAGGATGTTCGGCTTTGACACGGGCCTCTTCATTGCGGGCGAGCCCGAGAACCTGGTCCCGATGCAAGGCGACAAACTCACCGGTGAGCAGCAGCACTCCGCTCGGCGCGCTGTCCCGTATCCGTTCACAGGCAGGGCACAGGAGGGAATGACTCTTTGCTGGGGCAGGATCCCATGTCCATCGGCCTTTGTGGTAGACCGCGTTGCACTCACGACAGACAGACGGCTCCTCAAGTTTTCCCTTCGCCTTGTACGGATCGTGCAATCGCGCTCGAACCGATCGATCTTTGTTGTCTCGGGGATTATGTGAGGTCGACATAACAACTCCTTCACTTCATCGTGTGAGAGATCACCGGTCATTCCGCCAGGGAGGGAAGCCACTCGACGTTCTTCCTGTACGAGACTTGTTTCAACTGCACTACTCCAACAGAATGCCAGATGTGCATGCACAATGCTACATGGCAAAAGGATGCGAAGGGGAACCATTTCTGCCGAAACCCTGGATGAACGCGAGGAGTATAGCCGCGTGGACGGACGACTCTCAAGAGGCAGTGGTCTTCGACCAAACGGAGGTCCGCCCCCTAATGCCACAGTCTACGTGCGCAGGGCGGCAGGGTCGATCTTGGACATGGATCTGATGACCCGAAGAAACGGGGCCACCTCACCCTGACCTTCTTTGCTTTGCGAGATACTCTTCATGAGTGTCGAGAGCGCCCGGCAGATATCTCCGGCCATTTGTGATGGAAGGCATGGGAGGAGGGCTACCTTGGAGGAAAGACTGCCGAGCCCTCCATCTCTTCAAGCGAGGCGCCTGGCTCCAATAAGTCAATAGTCATGCCGAGACCAGAATCCATGACCCCATAATTTGTTAGTCCATATGTACGTTGGATTTTCCAAGGTTGCATACCGAGCAAAGGGTTTGCAGATTTCCCAAAACCGTTTCGCCGTCTTTGCTCCACGGGATTATGTGATCAACGTGAAGTTCAACGCCGGAAGTGAGGGCAGGGCTTGCGCCGCAGTCCAAGAGCCAAACCGCCGGTTGTATGGGGTTTGAGAAATTATAGATGGAGGGGATGACAACTCGCTACGCCGTGGCTGCCGACCTAGATGCTGCCAAAGAACAAGTAGGTTCTCGAATAGACGCTCGTCGGAAATATCAATTTCGTTAGATAGGGAAAGGCCAGCGAGACGAAGGGCATTATTCCATGAGCCAAACCTGCGAGTGACAGTGCCGTAGTCAAACGTGCCGAGGGCACCGTACTTCTTTTGGGGCACGGTTTTCGAATTCAGTGATTGTGCAACCCCGCTGTAAATCAGCAATCAACTCATCGTCCGAAACCGGAGCGCCTGAAACGCGAGATAGTTTGAATGTCGGCTCTGTCATATGTGGTTTTGTTTAAGATATCAATTGCCTTGTGATGCTGGGTAAGGCTCCTATCCTGTCCTGTTTGAGTTATTGAACGAAACCAAACAAACCAGACCAACCAAATAGACCAAACGAACCGTGTTTAAAAGTTTCCCGCCTGCACCACATCCTCGATGCTGTTGATGTCGAGCCAGTGGCCTGCCGTGTAGAGCACCCGGATGGGATATTGCCGTTTCAACAGTTCTTGGAGTAGCTGTGGGATGCCGGCTTTGCGGTTGGCTGGCTTGGCCAGCAGTTCCACAATGATGCCGGTGATGAGTGTGGCGGCGCTGGGCGAGACCTTGAGAAATCCCATCCAGACTCCGTGGATGGATTCATTGGGAAGGTTGTCCCCCAATTGCTTGAGATAGATCTTGGCATTGAAGGCTCTTCGCGAATTGGGAATGGTGCACTCGGTAAAACCGCCGAGGCGGGCATAACTGCTCTGCTCCTGCCAGTTACTATCGACGAAGATGACACAGTCATCTGTCTCTTGGCAGAGAGACTGGGGAATGTATTTGTTGAAGAGTACATCGCCGTAGGAAATGACCGTGCTCTGTGCCGGTCCCTTCCGGGATCGGAGGGCTTTCAAGAGAGAATCCAGTTCGCCGGTGTCTGCAAAGTCGTCGTTATCGACATAGGTCAGGTTGGGCAGATTAACGGTTTCTTTCTTATAGCCACGGACCACCACGATATCCTTGATGCCGACGGCATTGTAGGCGTCGACGATGTGGGAGAGGATCGGTGTGCCCTGGATGTTGACCATCGTTTTAGGTAGTTGCTCGGTGAGTTCTCCCAGTTCTTTTCCACGGGAGGCGGCCAGCACGATAGCGCAGGTGTCTTCGGCGCCTTTGGGGAGATAGCGGTCTTCAGCTTCTTGCAGCTCTGCGGCGTTTTGCAGGCGGAAGATTTCGGAGACCGGTGCAACTTTGTCTTCAATGGAGAGCAGGTGTTCATCCTCCTTAAGAGTCCTTGCGGTCTTCTGCATGGCGGCCACGGCAGTCCGCAGCATGTGATTGGCCCAGATCACCATTGAAAATCCATGTTGCCGAAACACGTCGGTGGGCGTCGCGTAATATTTCGTCGGCACGATGACGACGGGGCAGCGATTGCCCCATTCCTGCTTGAATGCCAGGATTTCATCCGGCACCGAGAGGGCGCTGTGAATGAGTATGCCGTCTGCTCCTGCCTGATGATAGGCCTCGGCGCGTCTTAAGGCTTCAGCCAGCCCCCAGCCGCAGATGAAGGCTTCCACGCGGGCGATAATGGAAAAGTCCGGATCGGTCTGCGCGTCTTTGCCAGCTTTGATCTTGCCGCAGAACTCTTGCATGTCCGCCATAGGTTGGGCGTTCCCCTTGATGAAACTATTCGTCTTGGGAAAAAGTTTGTCTTCAATGCAGACCGCTGCGATGCGGCGCTGCTCTAGTTTGCGGACAAGCCGCTGCATGTTGTTGAAGTTGCCGTATCCCGTGTCACCATCGAGGAGAATTGGAATCGTGGTCGCATCAGACATGAATTCCAGGTTTTCCAGAACTTGGGTCCAACTGGCTTCGTTGTTGTCCCGTACGCCGAATTGCGCAGAAATGGAAAGGCCGCTGGCCCAAATGCCTCGAAAGCCTGCTTCTTGAACGATTTTTGCGCTGAGGCCATTGTGGGCTTCACAGATGAATTCCAATTGTTCCGACAGGAGGAGCTTTCTAAACTGACTCGATGGGGAGATGCTTGCGATTGAACTCATGGATTTCCTCTCTTGTCCCTATGGAAACAATACAAGTCGGGTATCATCCGGCGCACTCGTTGGCGGTACAGAATACCGTTTTCCCCTGGAGAAATCACCTTGCCTTTAACAGGGTGTGAGACGTAAGAGATGAAAGGTGAAACGTGAGGAGATGGGAGGGTATTGCGGATGACTAGCGGGACTGATGCCGCTTCGGTGGTCCTCGTGTATCATACGATGTCAATGGGGGTCTTGGCGTCGTCGATGACAGGCCCTGCACAGTCGAGGAGAAGAGGACTCTCAACTTGGAGGGAGCTATGTCAATTAAGAGAATCGTTCCACGGAAGCGGGCACAAGGTCGAGTGGTTGGTAAGGTGAAGAAGCAATCCGCCGTGAAGCAAGGGGGTTTGGGACTGAGCCGCCAACTTCAGGATTTGCGTGAGCAGGTTGATATCGTATTGCCGGAGATGACTGCCAGGATTGCGGCGTTGGAGCATCTGTTGCTAGAGAAGCATCTCTGTGCCAGAAAGGATCTGATCGATGCGCGCCAGTTTGTGCGCATGCAAGAGGCCTAGGGCGTGTTTATTCCACTAACTGGCCCTGGAGAAAGAGGGCTTGCTCCAGAGTGCGGAAGAACTTCTGATAGGGAGCTGGATCTTCGACGGCGCGCAGGTAGTATTGGGCACTGGCGCGCACGACCAGCTGTGTTTCGTTCCGTTTGCGCACGGTGACGGTGAGCCGGACGAGATCGCTACGGTGCCAGAACGGTCCCCACGTGTGATAGGACTTGGTGAAGATCAGGAGGCTTTGATCATCGTAAAGGTGGTAGTAACGGTCCGTACCGATACTGGGCCGTTCGAGTGGCTCGAATCTCTTGCCGGAGACGATACCCAGTTCTTCGTCTAACACTTGGATCATGAACCCGAGATCTTGCATGGCGGCGACGATGGATTCGAGTGTTCGTCGACGGTCAGCGGTCTCGAACACACGCGATTGGGCTGCGCGCAGTTTGACTTGGCTCTCTTCCGAGAGCCAGATCTGTTCCCGCGAGTCCCACTGGTCTTGATGGCGCCATTCGTAAGGGGAGGGGCAGCCTTGCAGCAACAGGCACAGTCCGATGACCAAGATGATAGCGCTGCCATGCGCCCGTGTGGTCCAGCCGGCTTGGTTCCCATTGTCCGGCTCGACATCCCCCACGTATCTTACCCCTTGGTGATAAAGAGAGACCGTTCGAGGGTGGTAAAGAAGTTCTGATATACCTTAGGATCTTCGATCGGCTTATTATTGTAGATGGCGTTGGCTCGGATCATCATGCGGCCTGCCCCCTCCTGGCGCACGGTGACGGTGACGCCGACCACATCGTAAAAGTTTGGCTCGGCGAATCGTGCAGCTGTCACCAGGCCCAAGGGTTCGTTTGCCCGTTCGATGATGAAGCCTAAGTCCTGCAGCGCGGCAATGACTCCGCGCATGGCCAGCTGGCGGTCCTTTACGTCGAAAGTACGAGTCTGAACGCTTCGGATCTTCATCTGCGCTTCGGTCAGCGCGAGTAAATCCTGGCTCGGTTCCGGAGCTGCGCACCCTTGTATGCCCAACGCCCCCACGATGACGATGATGCATAAGATTGCATGCACGTTGTTCCTCATGGTCTCCCGATCAGAGCGCGAAGGCCTCTAGGAAGACTGCCTTCGAAAGTTTGGCAAAGAATTGCTGGTACATCACCGGATCGCGGAGCATTTCCATCTTTTGCTGGCCTGGCGGGATGTATTGGCGATCGGCTTGGCCATCCCCTTTCCAGACGACCCGATAGAATATGATTCTGACTTCCTGGCGGGTGGCTTCCGGATTGATCGGTCGCGCGATGAGTGTGGCGGCGATTTTCTGGTGGAGATCCACGGGCATGATGAATCCGCCCAAGGAGAGTATGAAGGTGAAAAAACGGCCGATGTCCTGACCGTACTCTCGGGCGCTCCGTTCCTTAGTGGCTCGCAGGAATCCCACGTCCTGCACACTTTCCTCCACCTGAAAGCCGAGATCCTGTAGGACGGCGGCGGAGGCTGAGAGCAACTCCACTTCATCCTTGGTTTCGAAGAAGCGGGTTTCCATCGCCTTGTTGCGCGGACTCTCCGCCGTGAGCTGAAAAAGTTCTGCCGGCTGGGTATGTGTGACACAGCCGGCGAGTTGGCTCGAAAGGAAAAGACATATCCCCGCTACGAGGGTTCGCCGCATTCCGGCACTGTTACTCTTGCTAGAACTGCGTAGAATTGTAAGCAAAGTCGCGAACCTTTTTCTCTTCGTCGTACTTGATGATGATGGTGAGGGTCCGCTGCCTTGTTGAGCTGGAGCTTTCGCTCGATCTTGTGCCCATGATGAGAATGATGCCAGCAAAGGACGAATTGGCCACGTCTACCCGATCGGTCGAGATCTTGTCGTAGATCCAGACCTCACGACGCTTGTCATCTGTCGTGACGATGTTCGGACTGCCGAGCAATTCCGCGACCTGAGAGGCCGGCATGCCGACTTTGATCTCTCCTTGGACCTTGCCGACTGTCAGCCGGTCCTCTTTGATTTCGGCCCGCTGACTACTACAGCTTGCAGCCATTACCGATAAGCAGAGTCCCAGCGCGATCCATGGTCCCTTCATCTGATACCCCCTTCTGTGTTGCCTTATTGGAGCGTGATGTCATGCGAGAGGCTATACGTTATGCTTTCCCTCAGCCGACTCAACCATCTTCCGTTGCTCTGGTTGCGGTCGGTTGGCGTTCAGACTCCTCTCAGAATTACAGGGTACTCTTTTCGGGATGAGAAATCATTCGGCTTTTCAGGGGATATGAAACGCAAGACGTGAAAGGTGAAAGACGTGGCCAGATTTTTGGTTCATGTGGTTTGTAATGTTTGTTTCGTTCATCGAACCTATGAAACCGAATCAACTAAATAAACCAGACAGACCAGATAGACCAGACTGACAGGGCTCAGGCCGGTTCCTTACTTGGCGGTGATGTGCATGCGTGCGGCTTCGGTCGGGGGGCCACAGGTTGATTTGTCGTAACAGGATTGCACGGTTACGTCCCACAGTCCTTCATGATCGGCGCCCGCGTCCTTGCAGGAGATTTTTACTGTATGAGCAGGGATAAAGCGTACTGTTTTCTTCGCCTGCTTGCTTTGGTCGATCACTGAGATCTGATACCCGGTGACTTTTGGATCGTTCGTTTTATCCCATGAGATGTTGCAATGCAGTCCCACGGTTGTCGACTGATACTTCGACGGGGCTGCACAGCCGACGCTCACGAGCAGCGAGAGCATGAGCAGTCCCTCCAAACATTTTGTTAAAGTAACGCCAGGATTCATCAGAGGTCTCCAGGACAGAGAGTCATTGGTTTGCAGCGATTCATTCTGTGCAGGATACACCGGTGAGACTCTGGTTTCTACTCGTCAGAGGGTGATAGGTTCGGACCGCTACCACTATTTTCTGAGAAGGGGGGCCTCGCTATGGCAATGTCTGAAGCTTTGTCGAGTCAGGAGGTTCAAGCAGCTTGGGCCAAACTGGCCAATGAGGTCCGCACGGGAGTTCTGCTCACGCTCAGAGATGGAAGGCCGTTTGGGTCGCATGTGCCCTATGTGTTTGGCGAGCATTGGACGTGCGCCTACATTCATGTGAGCCGCTTGGCGTTGCACACTGAACATCTATTGCGTGACTCTCGCGTGGGGCTGTTTGTCTCGGAGCCGGACAGGCCGGGGAAGAATCCCTTGGCCCTACGGCGGATGAATCTTCAGGGTGAGGCGGTGCTGTTGAATGCTGATGCCCCGAACTATGTGAAAGTGAAGGAACGCTATCTGGCTCGCTTTCCCCAATCGGCCATGATGTTCGGCTTTGCGGATTTTTCGCTCTGGGAACTACGGCTACAGGATGCTCACTTGGTTTTAGGATTCGGGCAGGCCTACCTTGCTGAGGCCACGAAGCCACTGATCTGGATATATCAGAGTCCGAGTACGAAGAATGTGATGCGTGAGAGGTAAAAGGTGAAACGTATCTCGTTGGACGATTAATGAATTGATCCAGTGCGCCGAATTAATTGTTCGATGAATCAATGAAACAATTCATGGGCCAGCTGACGTTTCACATTTAACATCTCACGTTTCACGGTTCATTTTGAGCCGAGGCTCGGTAGGTGAAATAGAGTGCGATGCTTCCTATCAGAGCGATGATCAGGCTTGCGGTAAATATGGTGGTAAAGCTTAGCGGGTCGATGAAGCGGTGGTACAGGAGAGGCAGTAGAATGGATGAGGCCACGGCCAGAGCGAGGCCCAGCATGTGATGCTTCAGATAGATCGGTTCGCCTGGCTTACGCCTCATGTCCGACGATTTCCCTCAGATGCTTCCCCACGTTCTTCTTCGGCTACTCCCTTGAGGGCGGGGCAGGGTGTTTTGAATCTTCCACTTTTTCCTAAGTGGGACGGCCAGACCGTCTTTCACTGCGCGTGACATTCTCACCCGCCCAACCTCGAGCGCGCCGAGACGCGCTCTTGTCCCAGGCGAGCACAGTTTTTCTGCCTTCTCCCTTAAGGGCGGGTTAGTATGGTCTCCTACTGCGCCTGTCCAACGAGGCCCTTTTGAGGGCGCGCGGTGCACGAGGACGGGAGACCATCTAGTCCGCCCTCCTCATTTTATTTTACGAGGAACGGTTTCGAGTTTTCTCCCGAGGCGGTGGTGACGGAAAGGAGGACCAGGCCTTTCTTTCCGCCGCTTGGCACGGTCGTGGTGATGCTGTCGGTGGTCTGGTGAAACTGTGCTGGGTGGCCCGGGCCGAAGGAGACGCCCCGTAAACAGGCCGTTGTACCGAAGCTGCTCCCAGTGATGGTGACTTTGTCTCCGGCTTTTCCTTCGTCCGGCGTGACTTTGTCAAGTGTCGGTGCTTCACCGAAACAGCCGATAGACTTTCCCGCAGTCTCTTCCGTGGCGAGCTTTGAAGCGGTCGTTACTGGGGCAGGCGCGCTTATCCGCATCTGGGTCGACTTTTTTGCCACCTTTTCTTTCGCGACTGGTTCGGCTGCCCAGGTGCTGGATTGGCTGATCGCGACCAGGCTGAGTGCCAACACGCCGATTGCGACCGTGAGTCTGGAACCTGTTGCTGAATACATGGCCCGCCTCCAATTACTGTTGAGTACACAGACGTCTTATCGATCACCGGTCTTGAAGCCGGTTGAATCAATCTTCGATCGTCGAGATATCGCCAAGGTCTTGCCCGAGTTCTTTCGCTTTGAGCACCCGCCGCATAATTTTGCCGGACCGGGTTTTGGGGAGCGAGGGTACGATGTCGATTTCTGACGGCACAGCGATTTTCCCCAACTCCTTCAGTACTTGATCCTTGATCGACTGGATCAGAGCCGGGCTGTCCACTTCCCCCTGTTTCAAGATGACGAAGGCCTTGATGGACTCGCCGACGAGTTTGTGGGGTTTGCCGATCACGGCCGCTTCTGCCACGGCATGGTGGCTGACCAACGCGCTTTCCACTTCGGCTGTGCCGAGCCGGTTGCCGGCCACTTTGATCACGTCATCGGCGCGGCCCATAAACCACATGTAGCCATCTTCATCTTTGTGGCAGATATCTCCGGCGGTGTAGCAGTTTGGGATCGTGTTCCAATAGGTTTTGTAGCGTTCCGGGTCTTTATAGATGGTTCGCATCATCGATGGCCAGGGCTTTCGAATGACGGCAAGGCCGCCGGCGTTGGCGGGGAGGCTGTTGCCTTGGCTGTCGACGACATCGGCTTCGATACCGAGGAACGGCCTGGTGGCGGAGCCCGGCTTCAAGGGGACGGACGGCAAGGGAGTAATCAGGATGGCCCCTGTTTCGGTCTGCCACCAGGTGTCCATGATCGGTTTGTCCCCACCGGCTGCGCGATGAAACCATTCCCAGGCCTCCGGATTGATCGGTTCACCCACGCTGCCCAGGATGCGGAGGGTGGAAAGGTCGTATTTTTTGGGCCAGTCTTCTCCGTAGCGCATGAGAAGGCGAATGGCGGTGGGGGTCGTATAGAAAATCGAGACCCCGTAGCGCTCAATCAAATCCCACCAGCGGCCTGGGTTTGGATAATCCGGCTTGCCTTCAGCTGTGAGGATCGTCGCGCCGTTGAGGAGCGGACCATACACAATATAACTGTGGCCTGTGACCCAGCCTGGGTCGGCGACACAGAAGTAGACATCGTCCTCTTTGAGATCGAAGACGTATTTCGTGGTGATGTAGGTTCCGACCATGTAGCCGCCGTGGACATGAACTACGCCCTTCGGCTTCCCAGTGGTGCCCGATGTATAGAGGATGTACAACGGATGTTCTGCATCCAGATGCTCGGCCTCACAGACTACCTTTTCATTCTTCAGCCAGTCGTGCCAATCGATTTCCTTCGGTGCGGATAAGGTTACTCCTGGAGTTTGCCGCCGTAAGATGACGATATGTTCGACGGAGGGGGAATTGGCGACGGCTTGGTCGACCACCGTCTTGAGGTTGAGGACTTTCCCTCTGTCGAAGCCGACGTCGGCCGTAATGACCAGTTTGGACTCGGCATCCTGAATGCGGTTTGCAAGGGCTGGGGCACTGAATCCTGAATAGACCACACTATGAATGGCGCCGATGCGTGCGCAGGCGAGCATGGCAACGATCTGTTCGGGAACTTTCGGAAGGTAGATCGTGACCCGGTCGCCTTTCTCGATCCCGAGTGTCTTGAGCGCATTCGCGCAACGATTGACCTGCCGGTAGAGCTCGCCATAGGTGATGACCCGTTCTTCGTTGTTTTCGCCGACCCAGATGACTGCCACTTTATTTTTACGCCAGGTTTTAGCGTGGCGGTCCAGACAGTTATAGGTGATGTTGCAGGTGGCGCCGACGAACCACTTGGCCCAGGGGTAATTCCATTCGAGAACCTTGGTCCAGGGGGAGAACCACTCCAGCTCCTTGGCGACGCCGCTCCAGAAGCCTTCAGGGTCGGCAATCGATTTCTTGTAGGCGCTCTCGTAGTCCTGAATATAGGCAGCGGCTTTGGTCTGAGCGGTCGGCTGATATACGCGGCTTTCCTTGAGGAGGGTATCGATGTTCTCTGCCATGGTGCGATGACTCCTTCAGGTCAAGGTGCGAAGCAAATCATGCGCATTATGCTGGAGGGGTGGGGAGGAACTCAACCATACGTTGGTACGGGAAAGAGCGTATGCAGTGTCACGCTGGAGCCGTTTAGATGTTCCGAGACCTCGGTCTGCCGTTTCTTGACAGTCAAGCAGGGCCGATAGTAGGGTGAGTTCATTACGCGTCACCCGCTGAGGCCGATCCAATTGATGTTGCCGTTTGCCCACCGACAGTTGCGCCCCTTCCTTCTCGCGGTTCTCGTCTATTTGCTGGCAGCGACGTTCTGTCAATCGTCGGCATCTGCCCAATTGGGGAAGCCGGAAGGGTTGTATTACAAGTCGTGGGCCATTGTTATCGGGGTGGAGAACTATCTTCTGGCCCCGAAAATTCCAGGCGTGATTGAGGATGCCAAAGCGGTGGCCCAGGCATTCCGCCAATTGGGTTTCGACGAAGTCGTTGAGCTGTACGACAAGGATGCGAGTGCGCGCCGTCTACAGCAGATGCTTTCGGATTACTTGCCTCGCAAGGTTGGTCGACATGACCGCCTGGTGCTCTATTTCGCCGGACATGCGGGTGTCATGCAGGATCTTGATGGTATTGAGCTCGGCTATCTTGTTCCCTGGGACGCGCAGGTGGGGAACGTGTCCAAATCAATGACGTTTGAACAGCTGAAAGAGTTCAGTCGGCGCAGCGCGTCCAAACACACACTCTTCTTTTTGAATGCTGCGGTTCGTGGGTGGGAGGTGAGTACGGCTCAGCCACTGTTTCTCGAAGGGCGATTGGCTCCGGAAGACGAAATGGAACGGCGAGCGGTGCAAGTGTTGACGGCGGGCGATAAGGGCGAGTCGTTGACTCAGGAGAATGGGAAGAGTTTTTTCGTGCAAGTATTGTTGAAGGGGCTGAGAGGCGCGGCAGATCGAAATAAAAACGGATGGCTCATGGCCTCGGAAGTTGGCGACTATGTAAAGCAACAGGTTTCAGAACGATCGAAGGGCGTCCAGCACCCTCTTTTTGTGCAGCTTGAGGGGGAAGGGGATACGGTATTGATTGAAGGCCGTAAGGCCGCCTTTATTATGGGGGCAGGGCCCCAATCTCCGGCGGAACGACAACAAGCTGCGAAGATGCAGTATGAACAGGCCGTCGCGCTTCTCCAAACCGGTAAGTCGCCGGAGGAGGCGTTGGAACGGCTGGACAGAGCACTGGAATACGACCCCACGTTCGGTGACGCCTATGTGCTCAAGAGCTATGTGCGATTAGAGATACTACCTAATCTTGAAGATGCGTTGTCGGCGGCAAAGCTGGCCGTGCAGCATGCTCCGAAGAATCCTGATGCGCAGTATACGCTTGGGATGATCTACGAAAAGCGCGGGCAGTATGTCGAAGCTGAGCGGGCTATGCGGGAGGCGTTGGTGGCCAATCCCAACTATACGGACGTCTATTTCTCGCTGGGCACCCTCTACGCCGACCAGATGAAAGATCAGCCGAAATCGGTCGAAGCCTTCACGCGTTATCTCGAACTCGGCGGAAACCATGCCCGTGCCAGGGCTGCTGTGGCGCAGTCGTCACCCGCGAAGCCTTAGCAGAGTCTGGTCCATCTGGTCTGTCTCGTCTGTCTGGTTGAACGAAACTAACCAGATGAACTAGACAGACCAGACAGACCAAATGAACAAGACAGGCTGGCGGGATTTTTCAGCAGCCTGCATTAGGCTCGTTCACCACCTTTGAGATATCCCAGCCCAATTTTCAATGCTTTCCGCGTAATTTCTGCCCAGCGTGCTTGAGGATATTCAGCGAGAACTGCTGCTGCTTTAGGGTCTTGAACCTCCAGGTTCAGAATCTTAATGATCCCGTCATCGATCTGAACGTCTGCCACGGGTATTCTCCTTATCGAGGGACAGTGAGACAGTCCACTATCGGCTGTCGGTTTCGTTGACTGGATTGGGGGTGCATGTTAGCATGAATCCGTGCGAATTCTCGATCCTTCGTCGCGGGCATCTGTGAGCTGGTATATCGACGTTTTACCGTCCTGATCATCACCAAGGAGGCATGCACATGAATGGAATACTGGGGTTCAAGTCGAGGTTGGTCGGGGGAGGAGTGGCTATCGCCCTGATGATCGGACTTGTTGCCTGTGGCGGTCCTCCGAAGTGGGTGAAGCAAGGGTCAGGGGCGTTCAACGATAAAGATAGTAAAGCCTTTTATGGCGTCGGGTCCGTGGTTGGTGTAAAGAATGAGCCACTGGCATGGGACACCGCTGAGAATCGCGCCAGAGCGGAAATTGCCAAGACTTTTGAAACCTATACCGGGTACTTGATGCGCGACTATGCGGCCTCCACGACGGTCGGGGACTTTACCAAGAACACGGAAGAGCAGAATGTCGAGCGGGCTATTAAGACGGTGACGACCTCGACTCTTAGCGGTGTGCGCCCCATCGAGCGTTATAAAGATGATAAGACCGGCACATATTATGTGTTGACCAAGCTGAATCTCGAGGAGATGAAGGATAATCTCGAGAAGGCGAAGGAACTCAACGCACAGGTTCGCGATTTTGTCAGAAAGAATGCAGATAAACTCTTTGAGCGGCTTGAAAAAGAAGAAGACAAACGGGCGCCGCACTAAGGGCTCCCGCTAAGCGACTGCCAATTGCAGTATCTGCGGGGAGGTATCGCGTGATCGTTATGGATAGAGGGCAAAGTGTGCTCGTGGCGCTGGTGTTGTTGTCGTTGGCCGGCTGTGCCCAGGAGACGAGAATAACGAGGGTCGATTCAGGAGTTGTCACGGATCTCAGCGGGCGTTGGAATGATACCGACTCCAGGATGGTTGCGGAGTCCATGGTCAAAGAGGCGCTGGAGTACCCGTGGCTGAATAATTTCTCCAGCTCAAAGAGACGCCAGCCGGTCGTCGTCGTTGGAACCATTCAGAACAGCAGCCACGAACATATCAACGTCAACACGTTTGTGACCGATCTTGAGCGTGAACTGACAAACTCCCAGAAAGTCACGTTTGTGGCAGGAAAGGGAGATCGCGAGGAACTCCGCACCGAACGTAAAGAACAAGCGATGTATGCGCGAGAGGATACGCAGAAAGCGCCTGGAAAAGAGATCGGCGCCGATTACATGATGAAGGGTACCATTGCAACCATCCTTGATGAGGCCGATGGAACGAAGGCGGTGTTCTATCAGGTGGACCTACAGATGGTGGATTTGGAAAGCAACGCCAAGGTCTGGTACGGTCAGAAGAAGATTAAGAAAGTCGTCGAAAAGAAACGTTCAATCTTTTAGGCTCTGCGACCTCCGTTGAGCCCTCTTGCCTCATGCCCCACCGCCTGTCTTCCGGCACGGTGGGGCATTGTTATTTCCACCCAGGCTCTTGTTGCGGTGCTGGCGTTGGTGCTGCTTGCCGGATGCGGCCCCTCGGTCAACAGATATCTCCTCATCGACACAAGCCTGCGAGCCAACGATCCCAAGGGCGCCGACGCCATTGTCCAGCGGACTGAAAAGGAGTACGGCGAAAAAAGCCTGGTGCTCTATGGGATGGATCGAGGGATGCTCCTTCAACTAGCCGGAGATTATCAGCAAAGCAACGCCGTATTGGAGCAGGCTGAGGAGGAACTGGACCGTCTCTACACGCGAAAGATTCGAACGGAAACACTTGCGTTCATGACGAACGACACGGCGCTGCCCTATGAGGGCGATCCGTACGAACAGGTGTTGCTCAATGTGCTGAAGGCGCTTAATTATGTGGCACTGGGTCAGTGGCAGGATGCACTGGTAGAGGCTCGGCGTATCGATCACCGGCTCAATGTCCTGTCGGATCGAATCCAGGAGAAGGGGGCCTATCGGGAGGACGGTTTTGCGCGTTATCTGAGCGGCATCCTCTATGAAAGCACCGGCGATGTGAATAATGCGTTCATCGCCTATCGGAAGGCCTATGAGACCTTTGATGCCACCCGCGCATGGTCACACACGGCCGTTCCGTCCCAGCTGCGGGAAGATTTATTACGAACGGCCGAGGCACTGCACTTCACTCAAGAGTTGGCCGAGTACCGGCGTCTGTTTCCCGATACGATGTGGGAGACGAGTCAGTCGTTGCAACAGCTCGCTCAAGTTGTTGTGATCAGCTATAATGGCCGTGCACCACGCAAGGAGGATCAGTTTCTTGACCTGCCGGTCAGTCTCGATGCACTCCAGTTGGTGCTTCTCAATCGCGGGTTGTCACAGGCGACTCGGCAATCCAATCGGGGAGTGGACACGGTCTTGTACGGACTTAACGGGCGTGTTGTTCGCGTGGCGTTGCCGCGGCTCGTTCCACAGAAGACGCAGGTGCCTGTCGATAGGGTGAGTCTCATCCCTGACAATGGCTCAAGGGTGACAGTGAACACGGAGTTGGTGCATAACGTGACGGCTTTAGCTGAGAAGGCGCTCTCGGAGCGCATGGCTGGAATTACCGTCAAGGCTCTCGCACGTGCCACCACGAAGTTCGCGGCGGCCGAGGCAACGACGAGAGGGGCTCAGCAGTTAGCAGGGAAAGATGCGGGGCCGTTGGTCGGTCTTCTCGTCGGATTGCTGGCGAAAGGACTGGCAGTGGCATCGGAAGAAGCCGACAAGCGGAGCTGGCAGACGTTGCCCGATGAAATCCATTTTGCTCGGGTCTGGGTTCCACCGGGGCGTTACCAGGTGCAGAGCCAGTCGGGCGGCGGGTCTCATGATCCTTTGACCTCTGAAGCCATGCGGACCCTGTCCGTCGGGCCTGGTGAAACCGCTCTGCTGCTTCAACGGGTGATGCCATGATAGACGGATCGAAATTCGTGCGCCGGATCGGGGCGATGCTGATGGCGTTAGTTGTGCTATCCGGCTGCGCATGGTTTGGAGGACAATCGAAACCGGACTGGATCGATGGGGTGAGTGATGCCTATCCGTCAGGTCAATATCTCGTCGGTGTGGGACAGGCAGAGAGCCGTGCGGTAGCGGACGATCGCGCCTATGCAGCGGTGGCTCGTATTTTCAAAGCCGAGGTCAGTGCACAGGCAAAAGATTGGGAGTCGTATCTGGTGATCGAGCAGCGAGGGCACAGCAGTACTGAACGGCGCTTGACGCTCGATAATCTGACCCGTGTGTCGACCGACAAGGTGTTGGAGAACGTCAGGATTGTCGACCGGTGGGCCGATGTGCACAAAGGGCTCCACTATGCCTTGGCGGGAATGCATCGGCCTCAAGCAGAGACATCGTTCATGGAACGGATTACCGAACTGGACCGATCGATCGGAAACGATGTGGAGGAGGCTCAGCGGCCTTCCGATAAGCTGGCACGAGCCAGAGCCCTGAGACGGGCTGTCCGAAGTCTTGTGCTGCGGGAAACCTATAATGCCGATCTTCGGGTGATTCGACCCAGCGGACAGGGTACCACTGCAGCCTACCGCGTGAGCGAACTCACACAGGAACTCGAACAGTTTCTTGCGAAGAATCTGGTGCTGGCGGTTGTGGTGACCGGCGATCAGACAGAGCCGGCGCAACGCGCCTTGACGGAGGGCTTGTTGAAGGAGGGGCTGCAAGTTACGAGTCGGCCATGGAGAGGGGACCGTTCAGTGAACGGCGATTCCGGCGGACCAGCCCCGGAGTTGCTCGTGCGGGGAGTAGTGCGGGTGTGGCCGATCGACGTGCGTGATCCGCAGTTCAAGTTCGTGCGATGGTGCAGCGATTTCGAAGTCGTGGATTTGACCAGCCAACGGGTGGTCGGCGCTCTGTCGAAGGGTGGGAAGGAAGGCCATCTGTCGGATCGTGAGGCGACAGCCAAAGTTGTGCGTGTCATGCAGCAAGAGTTTTCTGCCGATGTGGCGAAGGCCATTGCGGCGCATGTGTACGGAGAGTCGGAATTGCCAGCACAGGCGAGTCAGCCTGCGGGATGTCCGCGGGATGGATTGGCATCGACGCCGGGGTCAGCACCCCACTAATTCAGAGAGAGAGAGGGTATGAGCAAATCGAAGTCGGAAGAAGGACGAACATCCGCTCGCGCGCCACGCAGCCGAGGTCGCGGGTTGACGGTCACGAAACAGCGGGTTCCCAGTCGTTTGGCAAAACGCCGGCTGGGTGATCGGCTCAAGAACGATACGGCGACGTTCAATCAGGGCAACTTGGCCGACAAGTTCCGTAAGGAGGGGTATGACGAGTTGCCGCTGGATGAACTCCAGGATCGGCTCTCAAAAATGGCAGGCCCGTTGGCCGCCATCATTCTGAAGGGAAGAGTGTAATCGCATGCCATACTACTATTTCGACTCAACAGCACTCGTGAAGCGGTATAGCATGGAGCGCGGCACGCGTATCATCAACCGGCTCATGGTAAAGCGGAGTAAAGTGGCGATTCTGCCGACATGGTCTGTCATCGATTTTTATACGGCCTTCGCCAATCGAGCCCACGCTGGAGAGATTACCCGGGACGATTGTTACTCGGTGATTCATAAGTTCGAGCGCGAATCGCAGGAGGGGCTCTACCAGTTCATTGCCCCGACTATGCAGACGTACTTAGCGACGAAAGAACTCGCGTTGGAGTATCCTGCGCTCCGAACACCACAAGTATTGCATTTGGCACTGGCGTTGGAGCTCAAGCCCTTGCGGCTGACTGTCGTCAGTGCCGATGCGCAATTGCTGACAGCCTGTCTTTCAGCGGGCCTCCATACTGTGAATCCTGAAGATGACTAGCGCGGGGAAGTGCTGAGATCTGAGTGCTGAGTGTGCGGAAGAGACAGATGCCGGCAGCACTGGTTGTGTTGATGATCGAATCGATAATGATCATCTGATGTAGGCTGAGGTCAAGGTTGAGTGAAGATCAGACTCTCTTTATCTCAACCTGAGCCGAGTCTCAACCCTTTTCGTGCGGGCTGACGTTTGGAGCATCCTGCTAGAATGTCCCGCCCAGAAGGGCGGGGCTCTTTTCTGCTCATCAGGGTCAGTCTGTCTTTACGATACCTGCGCCAAGAGGTCCAGGACCGCTTCATTCCATCCCACCGGGCCTATACCGGGCGCACGGATCATTCTTGATAGGTGGAGATCAGGGTCGTACGACCCGTCCGGTTTCTGCACGAGAATGGGGTAATCCACCATGGCGAGTAGGGGGGCATCGTTGATGCTGTCCCCGATTCCCACCGTTTCGATCCGCTCTGCTTGTCCACTCATGCGTTGTTGGCGATGGTAGCAACGCAGGAGCACGGAGGCGGCCTCCCCCTTATTGTTATCCCCCATCAGATGGAATAGCCGTCCTCCCTTGGTCCATCGAAGGCCTCGGGTAACGATTTGCCGGCAGACCTCTTCGATAAGCGGCTGAGGGCCTTGCAGCAGATAGGGCTCGTCGTATTCTCGTTGCTTGGCGAGCACCGCGTCGGCGTGCGGGAGCCCGGTCACCTGCATGATGGCTTCGACCGACAGATCTCCAAAGCCTTGCAGCGGCGTTTCCACCGCATCTTCGATTTGTTTCAGGACCTCGCGCAGCATGTGGTAGGGAAGGCCTAATTCGATCACCTGATAGGGAGATCTGGTTCGCATGCGTTCGAAGGGAAAGTCGAAGAGGCCATGAGGGATAAACACCGCGCCGCCGTTTTCGACAATGAACGGGTCATGATGGTCGAGGCGCTGGCGAAGCGGTTCCATTTCCGCGCGCGTTTTACTCGACACCAGTACGAGGGGAATACCTTGCTCGCGGAGCGCAGTGAGCGCCGGTGTGGCCGCTTCGTAGGAATAGGTCGTCCCATCCAGGAGCGAGCCATCCAAGTCTGTATAGACGATCAATTTCAACATGGCCTTGCGCCGTTATAAGTGATGGAGATCATCGACTGCGCCGGATTTGGATCGGCCCATCAGCCGTCGCTCCAAAAACCCTTTGGCCTGGTCGGTCGCGCCGAGTCCGAATGCAATGGCTCCGGCCAGAACGATTCCTCCCCAGGTAATGCCGAATCCCACGACCACGATGTGCTGGGCAATGCCAAGTTGTTCCAACGCCATGGCGCCTGCTAGGGCTTGGATTCCCCAGCGTGAACAGGTGGCGATGAGTCGGGCGGGAGGCAGTCCGGCGTTGACGGCAGCAATGAGGACAGCCCGGGATACAAAGTTTGAAAGAAAGTATCCGGCCAGGAGAATCACCGCTGCCGTCACCAGATGGGGCACATAGGCCAGCAGCGACTGGGCGAACTGGTTGATCGGAGTCAGGTTCAGAGCTCCTAACGCCGCAATTGAGGCCAGCACAATTACGGTCCAATAGATACTGCGACCGACGAGGCGAGAGGGATCCGTCTTGACTCCACCCCTAAGGAGCGCCGCATTCATCCCCAGCCGATCACAGAGGCGGTCGAATCCGATGACGCGTAACAGCCGTTCAACGAAGGAACCGGATGCCCAGGCGGTGAACAGCCCGCCGAGCAGAATAATACCCATGGCGAGCACATTTGGGAGCACGGCCAACATCTGGTGTCCGAGCAATTCCAACGGTTTTAGAAGCGCTTGGTTAATGAAGTTATCCATGATCGCCTCCTGCGTCGATTGTTGCGTGATGCAACAGAGCCGGCGTTGCTGGTTGCAGCGCCGGCGGTTGCCAACGTTCAACCAGATAGGGTTTCATGCGTTCGAATGTGTGGCACAAGGCTTCGATCTTCTGTTCCGCCTCCGTGGATGTGAGGCCTTGGGTGGCATCGACGAACGAGGCAGTCCGGCCTAAATACAGAGGGGTCAGGGCTTTGAGGAGGTGATCGCGTGGCATGATTCGTTTCCGGTACGCGGTGGCCGCATCGTAGACGATCCGGACCCATAGCTCATCGGGGATACGACAGTCGGCGCCGGATGTCCCCTGGGTGTCACGCAACTGCGTGAACGTGTCGTCTGTCAGAATCTGCCGCCAGATGGGCTCAAGATCGGTGAGGCCCTGTCGAAAGTGCGACACCATCCGTTCCATGTTGACATGAACGGGTTCGACGCCAACCTCGTAGGGAAATCCAAAGAGTGGAACCGGTCGCGATCTTTCCTGTTTGAACCAGAGGTCTTCATGTTGTTCCATGAGGGCAAAGAGCGCTCCCATCACTTGCATCAACATGGCCGAGAGATCAGCAGCAGGATCCTTTGGATTATGGATTTTTGCGCCGAGAAAGCTTTGGCACACCCGTGCGCCGCTGGCAATGGCTTCCGTCGTCATCCAGATGTCGATGCCGAACCGTGCCACTTCCGATTCCCAGACATGCTGCTCGAGATAGTGGGCCGCGAGGGCGCCGGAAAAACCGAACTCCCCGCCGATGGGCTGGCGGATCCGCTGTCCGTACAGCGCCCTGGTAAGCGGGTAGGCGAGACTGTTGGTGATGGTGCCATCGTATTTGTGGCGCAGATAGTAGGGCGCCACGTAGTCGTATGCCTCTTCCATGATCGGGCGGAGTAGCAGTTCAATCCATTCCGGTGAAATGCTGCGGAGGTCTGCGTCGACCACGGCACAGGCCCTGGCCTTCAGTCGCCGAGCGATCTCGAAGATCGTCCGGAAGGCGCTGCCTTTGCCGGGAATGCCATGGTAGGGCGTGACGATCCGATGCAGGATGCTTTGCTGGTCGCCGATGAATGAGTATTGGAAATCGACAGCGGTCCGGGCGACGATGGCCTGCGTCCCGTCTGAAGAGCCCCCGTCAGAGTTGACCAGGACGGCCCGATGGCCTGGGAAGTATTTGGCAAGGCCCACGCTCACGGCCCGCACGACATGCCCGACCGTGTCTGCGTTATTGTAGCTGGGAATTCCGACGAGAATTTCTGTCGAGTCGATATCTTGGATGCGTGCTTCAGTTGCGGCAGTCAGTGGTGTGAGACTGGCGCTCATGATGGAATGACGACCGATTCTGACGTGGGATCCCAGATGTGGTCCGCTTCAACGGCGTCGATCAGGCGGTCGAAAATATCCGGCACGGCATGGGTCACACGGCTCCAGTTGGAAATCATGGGGACGCCCAGCGGGTCGTCGAGAAACCCGTCGGTGGCCAGCTTCATGCCTTTCAAGAAAACTTCGACGGCTGTCCGTTCTTGATGCCGATCGAAGGTGAGGCTGTTGATGGCCGCGTCGTTTTCATAGCGGCTGATCGCTTCTTGAGCGGCTTGCAAATATGTCGCCCGCAAGGTCTTGAGCACCCCGTCGGACAAGATGACACCCTCGCTCGCCAGATTTCTAAAGAGCGATTTGGTGATATCGACGCACATTTTGAGGAGGCCGGCATCGGGATTGTGATCCGAGAGTGCCTGGTGTTTGTGGTCATAGGCATCGGCAATGTCGGCTTGGCAAATGCGGCGCAAGGCGCAGTTCCGATAGACCTCCGCAAGCACCCCGATTTCGAGACCCCAGTCACCTGGAATTCTGTTGGTCCAGGCCAAGTCCCGCACCATCGCGAACTCGCCGGCCAGCGGGTAGCGGAAGCTGTCAAGAAACGTCAGGAGCGCGTGAGGTCCCACGAGCTGTTGGAGGCTCCGGATCATAGGGGTGATGAACAGGCGTGTCACTCGCCCATGAAGGCGATCAGTGACGCGGCTATAATAGCCTTTGCAGAATTCATAACCGAGATTCGGATTTGCGATGGGGTAGCAGAGGCGTGCGAGATATTCCCGATCGTAGCTTGTGATGTCGCAGTCATGGAGCGCGATGACCTGGCTGTGGTTTCTGGCCAGCACATAGCCGAAGGCGGTCCAACAGCCTCGTCCCTTACCCTGCAGCCCGATATCGAGGTTGTGATCGACCAAGAGCTTGAGGATGGATTGGATACGCGCGCCGTCATTCCAGATGAGGCGCACCCGTTGAGGGAGTACAGAAAAGAATTGTTTCGCCAGGCGAAACTCTAAGGCCGAGGCGCGATCCAATGAAATGACGATTTCGTTGAGGTACGACACGTGTTTGAGGCTCTCTACGATGGCCGTCAATGCCGGGCGTCCCAATTCTGCATAGAGAGATGGGAGGACCAGGGCGATGGGATTGACGCGGCCATAGCGCACCAGTTCTCGCTCCAATTGGTCGACGTTCGGCTGTCCGAGGCGATGGAGCACCGTGACGACACCGTTTTGGTAAAAGTCTGACATCGGTCCTCCAGTGAGCGAGACGTTTGCCGTGATATGCAGCGGGATCAGGAACGGGTATCAAGGTCGTGTGCCGCATGTACTTGCTACGTCGCATCAGTAATGAACATACCTGTGCAGGTGACGTGCCACTAGAGGATCATTCAATCATTGAATGATCGAATAGAAAACCGGGTGCGAGGTGAAATGGATGGTGGAAAAACCCTACACTTTCAAGAGGGTTGATTTGGTAACTACCAGGGGTTCAGGCCGAAGGTCGGAGTTCGAAGTTCCAAAACCTTCAGCCTGAATCCCTTCAGCCTACCGATTTCAGCCTATCTACCTGCGTACTTCCTAAGGCCGATCAGGAGAGAGTCGTTTGGCGAGGCGATGGGCCAGCCGGACCATGCCGGCTGAACGATCGGCTGGATTGAGCAGCACATTCATGACATGTAGGCGGCTGGAGTCAGCCAAGGCAACGGTCAGTCCTTGTTCGAACTCCCCTTGGGTAGCAATCCGCGTACCGACTCCGCCTCCGATCATGTCGCAGATTCGCTCATAGTGCCACTCGTGGACGTCGTTGAAGGGGCCTTCGAGAATCTCCCGTTCAGTGGAGTAGCCTCGGTTGTTCAGCACGATGACGATCGGCGTTTGACCGTATCGCACGGCGGTCGAGAGTTCCGTTCCTGTCATTTGAAACGCGCCGTCGCCGACCAGCACGATTGGCCGAAGCGTAGGATCAGCAAACGAGGCTCCCACAGCTGCCGGGACAGCAAATCCCATCGAGGTGTAATAGGCGGGAGCGAGGAATTCGAATCGCTGGTGGACATGGAGATCGGCTGCCGCAAAGAGCGATTCTCCGACGTCGGCGATGACCAGGGTATGCTCGTTCAACAAACTATCGAGGTGGCGGAAGAGTCCGGTTAAGGTTACGGGGGCATCCGGGGCAATGGCACGTTGCTCGACAGCGAGCGGCGCCGGAAGCGGGCGGGAAGGAAACGAAGGGAGGGGATTGGTCACCAGTGCCCTCACGAAGTCATGAAACCGGATCGTATCGTAGCGGTGGTGCTTGATCGCCACCCGATCGGCGGTGGCATGAATCGTGCGGCCTCCCGTCATCAGGGGCGAGTCGGCATTGAGATCTTCGACGTCGGATAAAATCGATCCCAGGATCAGGAGACAATCGGATTGATTGATGAACTGTTGAACCTCGTCTCGCGCAATAAGGCCGCCATAGATGCCGACGTAGAGCGGGTGGTCTTCACGGATAACAGATTTACCCAGCAGGGTCGAAGCGATCGGGACGTTGAGCCGTTCGACTAAGCCCGTCAAATCATCTTGCAGCCCGAATCGTGCGATCTCCGCCCCGGCTAGAATTGCAGGGCGCTTGGCAGAAGCCAACATGGTGCGGACTTCAGCAATGGCTTCGTCCAGCGCGGCGGTATCGCTGGGCTCGTCGTCGAGGCACAAGGGTCGTAACGGGTGTGGCAGCGGCGCATGCACAAGATCGCGAGGGATTTCGATATAGATCGGGCGGCGATAGCGCAACAGCGCTGCAAAGGCCCGGTCCATTTCCTGTTCTGCGGTTGAAGGATTGTCGAGGGAGATGGCGGCCACCGTAATCTTCTCGAATACTTCGCGTTGCGTGGAAAAATCACGCACCATGTGGTGCATGTATGGTGTGCGAACACGCTCCGAGAGTCCTGGTGACCCAGTGAGTAACACCACGGGCGATCGCTCAGCGTAGGCACAGGCGATGGCATTCACGGTATTGAGTCCGCCGACGCAGTAGGTGACACAGACCGCCCCGATGCCGTTGATACGCGCATAGGCGTCCGCCGCAAACCCTGCACAATCCTCGCGTGTGGTTCCGACATGTTGAATCGGCGAGGCCTCGATCAATTGGTAGAGGCTGAGGACATAGTCACCGGGGATACCAAAGATATGACGGACCCCGAGCTGGTAGAGCCGATCGATCACGGCGGAACCGATGGTCGGTATTCGTGTCATCGTTGGACTTCCTGGTACATGGAGCGAAAACATGGGATACCACTCACGTGTAGGCGCAGCAAATCACAGCGTGGGTCATCCGTCAAGCAACTAGATGTACGTGGAAGGGCTTGACGTTCAGCTCGCGCCATTGGATAAGTACGTCATGACCATTCATGATGATAGTTCCCGTGGGCGCGTTCGCCTCTCGCGCGCACGTGGGGTTGAGGAATTGGGGCATCTCTGGATCTATGCCGGGTATGTCGAGGAGGTCAGCGGTGAGCCGGCCTCGGGGGATGTGGTCGATGTCATGGCGCCGAATGGACGATTCTACGCCAGAGGCCTCTACAACCCTGCCTCCAAGATCCGTGTGCGGATACTGACCTTCGACGACGAACCCATTACGGAGCAGTTTTGGAGGGGGCGACTCGCGCAGGCAATCAGGTTGCGTCGGCAGATCGTTACGGACACCACTGCCTATCGTCTCATCTATGGAGAAGCCGATCGATTGCCGGGCTTGATTGTGGATCGCTATGATGATGTGTTGGTCATGCAGACATTATCTTCGGGGATGGATCGCCGGAAGGATCTGCTGGCCGATCTCCTTTGTCAGGAATCAGGAGCCACGCGAGTGTATTTGCGCAACGATGCCAAGAGTCGCATATTGGAGGGGTTGTCGGTGGAGAAGGGATTTCTCCGTGGGGGTGGCGCGACGATGGTCGAAGTCCAGGAGGGGCCGGCGCGATTTCTCGTCGATATCGAACGAGGGCAGAAAACCGGGTGGTTTTGCGATCAACGAGAGAATCGCTTGGTGACAGCGCGATATGCGGCAAGTGCAGAGGTACTGGAGGTGTTTGCTCATACAGGAGCGTTTGGGATTCATGCGGCGCTCTCAGGTGCAAAATCGGTCGAAGGGCTGGATGTCAGCGAGGAGGCTCTGGCGCTCGCGCGCAACCATGCGGTCTTAAACAAGGTGGAAGATCGTTGTGTCTATCGGACAGCGGATGCGTTCGAGGAGATGCGAAAACTTGAACGGGCCGGGCGCCGATATGATTTGGTCTTGCTCGATCCCCCGGCCTTTGCTCGCAGTAAGCAGGCCGTGCCACGCGCTCTGGCTGGGTACAAAGATGTGAATCTGCTTGGGATGAAGCTGATTAATCCGGAAGGATTTCTCATCACGAGTTCCTGCTCTTATCACGTGACTGAACAGGAATTATGGACCGGTATCCGCCTTGCTGCACGGGATGCGAAGCGGCAAGTTCGCCTGCTTGAACAGCGTGGTCAGGCTAGCGACCATCCCATCCTCGCAACCATGCCGGAAACACGGTATTTAAAGTGTTTCATTCTTCAAGTGCTATGAGCGTGACAAGCGAGACGTGCGGGAAAGGCGCGACATGAAGTTCGAAGTTCTGGAAACCTCCAACTTCGGACATCGAACAGTCGTCCGTCTCGCCCGTCCAGCTTTTCTCGCAAGTCTCGCAGGAATATCTAATCGTTCGGTGGTTCGAAGTGGCCTGATGGGCGATTCTGCCAGGGGATCGTCGCTTGCTTGGCTTGTTTGACGAGGCTACGCAAATTTACTTCCGCTGCGCGGAGCAACTTCGGTTCGCCGCTTTGTATGATAGCGGTCAGCAGAACGTAGAGCGAACGATCCATCCGTGATCCGGCGAGAATTCGTTCTGTGACAGGATCTGGGCTTTTCTTTGTGGAATTTGTCTCGTCTTCCGGATCGTCAAACAAGGTACGAAACGAGGTTGGATGGCTAAAGAGCCAAGCAGGGGGTATCTTCAGCGCGGCAGCGAGCGCTTCGAGCAGCGCGGCAGAGGGATCGAGTTCTTCCGATTCAATTTCATCCAATACATGCGGCAGAAGTCCCGACTTAGTTGCCAAGTCGTCGACCGACTGGCATCGGGAGATACGCCAAGCCTGAATCTGTTGTCCGAGTGCCATGGTGCGATAATACTGAATCGGGACAGCCTTCGCAACCGCGACTCGACAGGCCGTTACGTAAACTACATTAATATACAACGACTTATGAGCAATTATCCTCACTGGAAGATGAGCAATGAAATCGAGTATACTGCGGTACCTAGTTTATTCGCGATTCAGTGAGGAGGCGCATTATGTTAGGGACAGATATTCGTGGCATTATCGCAGAAGAAGAAGAGGTTCAGCGGCGCAAGGACGCCTTGAAATCGCTTTTAAGCATGCGTTCGAAACAGTTACGGGAGTCGTTGGAACAGCGGATTAAGCGGGCTCGGACTGGTGGAGATTGGATCCAGCTCTCTCATGAAGAATGCGCCACACTCCACAAACGGGAAAAGCTCCATCTCAAGTCTCAGTTCGACAAGCTTCAGCACGAGCAAGATCGGACCAGAGGGAAGTTAACGGCACTCAAACGAGCAAAGGCGCGGGCACAACGGATTCGTGCTGCTGAAGCCGCCTCCGGTCGCAAACGTCGCTAATCCTGTTCTGTTTACTATGATCCACTAGCGTGGCTGTCTCACTCCCCCTCCTGACGCGCTCGCAAGGGGCGCATATTCGTGAACTCTCCCGTGACAGACGCGTGCGAGTGCAGGACGGTGTCTTTGTGGTCGAAGGCGGCCATGCGGTTCGAGATCTTCTAACTCGGTATCCCGAACAGATTCTCACGATTGTCGCTGCCCATGGTTATCTGCAAAAAGAGGGGCAGAGCGACCGACTGGTTCGACTAGCCTCCTCGACGAAGCAATACTCCTGCTCCGACCTCCAGTTCTCAAAGTTATCCGATCTGGACGCGCCGCAAGGTATTCTTGCTGTAATGAGGCAACCGACTTGGGATGAAGGAGAAGTGCTTAGACAGCCGACTGTCTTAGGGATTTTTGGAGAGAAGTTGCAAGATCCCTCCAATGTCGGGGCCATTATTCGAACAGCGGCAGCGCTCAATGCAAGCGCCCTGTGGCTCACGCCGGATTCCGCCGATGTGTATCATCCCAAGGTGGTTCGTGCGACGAGCGGCATGTTGCTCGCGCTACCGATCTTTACTAGCAGGGATCTGTCAGGGTTGATTCGAGAAGGCTGCCAAATTTTTGCAGCAGAAGTGACGGGAGCCGGGACTGTTTCAATCGATGAGATTCACCAGGCGCCGAGAAAACTTGTTGTTGCCGTCGGCAATGAAAGCCGTGGCTTGTCAGCACCGGTCCGTGCGCAGGCCAGCACTCGATTCACCATCCCTCTCAGCCGTGACGTAGAATCTCTCAATGTTGCGGCGACCGTGGCCATCGCCGCGTTCTACTTCTCGCGACTTCCTAAAGGGAAATGACCCGAGGCCATTCGCTCGTGCGAATGCTCCAGGCTGTCAGTAGTAATACTATTATGCGCTGCAGACAAGGAACCCAACCATGCACGAGCGCACGCACAATGACGGGAAGAAGATGGGCTCCACACTGCTCAAACTGGTGTTGCGTTTGGAAGGCGACTCCCGAAAACGCTTGGAGCCGATCCGCGTAACCCCGCTCCAAGCAGGGGTGCTTCTCTTTCTGTGTCGTCATGCGGATGCCAAGCTGACGGAAACCGCAGCCGCGCTAGGCGTGAAGCTGCCGACACTGAGTCAGGTGGTCACAGACCTGGTGGGGAAGCGGTGGGTCACCAAGTGTTACTCAGTCGAGGATCGCCGTGCCCTCTATCTGCGGCTCAGGCGACGGGGAGAGACGATGGCTCGACGGATCAAGCAGCGGACCGCCACGTAGAGGTCACGCTGACCGAGCCGGATTGAACCGCCCTCGGTATGCAGCCAAAGAGCTGCCGCGACTAGAGCCGTGCGCTGTCGTTTGCCGCGGAAAGATCTGATGAACCTGGGCGCATCTGATGTGCCGTTTGTGGTGGTGCGGGGGATTCTGAAGGTAAACCTGTTGAGGTGGAGATTAGGTATCAGTCTTGTCGGAGCTCGGCAGCGTCTCGTCATGGCCTTGACTGGCTAAATGAGCCCACAGTGCTGGACTTATCATTCGCTGTCTATACATAGCCGTAAGCGAGAGGAAGTTGGCATCGTCCATACTCGTATCCCACCAACTGCGAAGAGGCAACGAGTTGAGTTCTTTCTCGATTGCTTTCGATTCCTCTAGGGTTGGCAGCTTTTCTGCTCGTACCTTTGTTCGCTCAACAAAGTCTCTAAGGCCTTTGTCTATGCTGCTAAAGCAGAACACTTCTGGGGTTGGCTCAATAATCCTGGTAAGGTCTTGGTGGAGAAGCGGATTAAGTAACATTGTACCGTCATACTCGGTCAAGAAATCTCGGTCCTTGGTGATGATCCAGAGCTGTAGTTTTGACTTGCCGCTGCAGTAACTGAGCAACTGCTCCCAGTTGAGTTGATCTCCTAACGGGCCGTTTATCTTGCCGGGAGGATTACCTCTTTCCTTTCGTTCGCGTGCGCGTTGGAGTTCTTCTGGCGCGGGCTTGACCGCCTTGCTGAAGAGATCGTAAAGAGTTTTTGATACCTCGTCCTCAGATAGACTGATTCGCTGGAGAGTTTGAATGGAAGCGGTTATCAGCTCCTTATTTATTTCGGTGATTCTCTGGCCAATATCGCTGAGCTTCTCGCGCAACTTAGAAGCAGTTTCTCCGGATATGTCGAAAAGATGGTCGGGAACACCAACGTTTCGTAACTTCAGGTTTTCAAACTGTCTGGATAGGAAGCCTGCCGCTACCTCTAGCTTGCGCCGCTGGACTTCCTCAACAACCTGCACGGTGATAAAGATGTAGTCCTGCTGTTCCTTCAGTGGGGCAAGGAGTTTCTTTCCTTCCGTAACCTCGTATAGATCGAGGTACAGGTTTGCGTCAATAAAGACTACTGCACCACTGTTTTTCATGGGGATTCGATGGTGTGAGGTGACATAATCTTCACTAGTGGAGCAAGGGAGTGGAGATAACCCCGCCCAAGACGTGCCGAAGCAGGTGGCCGGCAGCGGCAAACAACTCGCGCAAGCCCGGACCTGACGGAGACAGTTGTTGTAGTGCAAGACTCAACAGCGCGCCGACAAAGATGTTCTTCCAGTCGATCCGGCCTACTCGTGTTGAGGCGTCAATCAGATAGTCGAGTTTTCGGTTGACCGTGGCGAGTGGCTCACCGGCAAGGGAGTAGGTGGAGCTGATGAAGACCCGGATTTCCTCGACGGCCTTCCTAATTTGAACCTGTTCGTCCGCATTGAACGGCGCGTTGACCGCCCCTGCTGGTTCCGCACTAAACAGTTCCTGCTCTTGAGCAAGTGACGCCCACAGATCGGGCGCGTCGATCTCGCGCTTCAGGTAGGTTAGCCAACGCTCAACAGCCAAATACTTTCCTGTCCACCCGATGTTGCGTTCTGTCTCGTTCGGACCTTGCGGGCCGGGCGAATAGGAAAGAAAATTTTCTCCAAAGAGCGCGGCATAACCGCTCGGCGTATGAAGAAGGCGGTGGAAATGAAGTGTTACTTCGCCGTGCGAAAAGTTCTCAGCTTCCTCTCGTTCTTCCCATTCAAACTCCCTAGGATCAAGCGAGGCCGACTGAATCAGGATCAAGATTTGGTTCTTCTGAGTTTTCAGGAGGCGATAGTCCGCGTCAGCCATACCGTTTCTCAGTACCGCCAAAGATGGACCAAAAGATGGGCCTAGGTAGGAAGTGCCTTCTAACTCATTGATAAGTGGTGCCGAGGGACAGAATTGAACTGTCGACACCAGCCTTTTCAGGGCTGTGCTCTACCAACTGAGCTACCTCGGCACGGTTCACGGCAAGAAGAGCGAGGCACTGTTACAGGATCGTCGGTGAAAAATCAAGTAACCTGGTCTGACTGGTTAACTGGTTTATTTGGTTTGTTTTGTTTGTCTGGTTTTTGGTTGAACGAAACTAACCAAATAAACCAAAGCAACCAAAGCAACCAATGAACCAGACAGGCTGTGGCGGAGAGGGAGGGATTTGAACCCTCGGTAGAAGTTTCCCCCTACGGCAGTTTAGCAAACTGCTGCCTTCGGCCACTCGGCCACCTCTCCACTGTTCTCAGCTCTATGCAGGGTTCCCGATGATCTGCGACAGAGGTCGATGACCGTAGGAAGACCAGCAAGCGAGCGGTGATCTTACCCCAGGCCATGTGAGAGGTACAAGCGATTCGCGAGGTGGGTGAAGAAAAACTCCCTGAAAAAATAGGAAAGGCGAACCGGTGCTAACTGCCTGTTCCAGTCAGTTTCGGTCGGTGCTCCAAAAGTTGGTCGATTGAGGATGTGAGGCTGCGTGCCCATTGCGGTGGCTGTGTCATGACCTGTTCCGATGACCGATAAGGGATCGTGTGGATCAGCGTAAGCCCGGTTGCAGCCGGTTGCGATCGGGAGCTGGGATTGCGGGCAATGGGTGTCAGGTAGTGGAGTTCAACATGGCCTGCTCTGACGACGCCGCTGTGTGCCAACATGAGTAATGCGGTAAGTTTCTGTTTCCTGCGCGCTCTCCGCATCCGTAGATATTTAAAATATTGAAACACTGAAGAGAGGGCACTCATTGTGTGTTCCTTTCCCATCGAGTAATGGTCGACTATTACATCCACAGTATTCGGCCGATGTCTTCATCGAGTCCGCGAGGACGCTGGCACTGAGAGCAGCGGGCAAAGAGTCCGCCGGCTTGCAGGGTCATGTCGCCGCGAAGCACGAGCTGATACTGGTGCCCATGGCAAAAGGGGCAGGCTTTCCCCTCTAGTATTCGTCGAATATTCCCAATCTTCCCCATTTGATTGTGCATCGGTCTCTCCTTCAAGAAATGATGCCCACGAGTGCGTTGGAGTGTGTGACTGATGTGGATATTGCGATAGGGCGGAACTTTTGAAAATACCGTAGAGGTAGGTGGAGCTGAACTAAAGTGGGGGTCTATTGGGCGATGCATCATGAATAGGTGCGGGTATTCTTCTTGGCTCAGATAGTCCGTAGCATCCTACTCATCTGAGATAGTAAAATGCTACGTACTGCTAATGGAGTAGCGGTAACATATGCTTACATGTATTACTTAATGTATGCATAGAAGTATTTC
>Ga0194035_1000122_pt1 | contig 45967 bp, 43 predicted proteins | sample JunL2320m_MetaG_FD_148680 | JGI IMG/M metagenome (GOLD analysis project Ga0194035, IMG submission 148680) | Anoxic zone freshwater microbial communities from boreal shield lake in IISD Experimental Lakes Area, Ontario, Canada - Jun2016-L239-20m | ecosystem: Environmental > Aquatic > Freshwater >...
GGTGGAGTGAACTCAAGACTCAAAGAACTGGTAAGACGCCATAGAGGTCTCTCACCAAAGAGAAAACGTGTCATGGCTTCTTACTACTTTGAGGCACGAAAAAACACACAAAAGGTTACTTAACTCACTAATTCGATGACGAATATGTGTAACCTCACTGGTCCGTCATCCTCGTGAACACGAGGATCCAATGGCATACATGAGGCTGTTTAGGTGTCCGGCTCCTTTAGATCCCCGCGTACGCGGGGATGACATACATAAGAAATTGTCACCGATATTATTGACTATTACAATCCCGGGTTTATCCCGGGATCTCATGTCTTGAAGGGTGTGAGATTCCAGCATGACGCTGGAATGACAGGACGAAGCCTGAATGTCAAAAAGAGTCACCTCTCAACTATCCATTATCAATTTTCAATTATCAATTAGATTTGTGCTCTCCCGGTGTACTCCCCAGTCTCAGGGTTGATCGTGACAGTCTCGCCTACCTTGACGAAAAGCGGCACCATGACAGTGGCTCCAGTCTCAGTTTTTGCAGGCTTGCGGACGTTACTGACCGTATCGCCCTTCACGGCATCCTCACACTCGACGATCTTCATAGTCACCGTGAGCGGAGCGCGGAGTGACAGTGCCTCATCTTCATGCATGTACACGTAGATTTTGTCTCCCTCTTTGAGATACTGGGCAAATCCTTCTGCCATACCTAGGGGGATGGATGTCTGATCGTATGTCTGTTGGTTCATGAAATAGAGCGCATCTGCGTCTTTGTACATGTAGGTCATCTCGACGCTGCTGACGTCTATAGTCTCTACATCCTCATTTGATTTGAATGCGTAGTCGAGCGTCTTGCCCGTTTTGACGTTCTTCATCTTTGCATGCGTGAGTGCAGATCCCTTGCCTGGGGAGTAGAACTCGATCTTTTGCAGCTGCCAAAATGATCCTTGGTGATTGATAAATTCTCCGCGTTTGAGTGCTCCAGCGTATGTGTTCATGGATGTGAAATAAAATGGTATAAAACAGGTTGTCCGAAGGGTATTTTACCAGATCAGGACGCGAACTTCGAGCCCGAAAGGCAATGGCGATAATAAATATGTCTCCGTGTTTGCTCAGCACTCTGTCAACTCGACTCCTCAATCCGCCGATGTGGCGTAGCGGGGCAGGGAGATCTATCGGTTATGTCAACCAGAGATCTTTCGACTCCGCTTCGCTTCGCTCAAGATGACATGGAGACACATTCTTGTCAATTTTTCCTTTTGCCTTTTAAATTTTGCATTACCTCACGCGAGTTCTGTCGAAAGCTCCTCAAGGAGCTTTTTGGCCTTTGAAGATACGCGTGTAGGTACATGGACCTTGTAGGTAACATAAAAGTCTCCCCAGCGATTTTGATTGGGGAAGGGGATACCTTTCCCTGTCAGTCTCACCATCTTGCCTGTTGGCGTGCCTGGCGCGACTTTGAGATCTATGGATCCCTCCACGAGGGGGATGTTCACTGATCCTCCCAGTACCGCAGTCACAAATGGTATTTGCTTTTCGTAAAATATATCTTGCCCTTCTCGTTTAAAAAAAGCATGCGGCCTGACCTGTACCACCACATCAAAATCTGTGAATCTGATTTGCATATTCGTATCCACTCCCGCAGGTATCTTGATCTCGCGGGATTTGCCCTCGATGACGGTCTCTTTGGTCACTCCTTTTATGGCTTCTTCAAAGGTCAGATTCATCTGATATACCTGTCGGCGAGGACGCGAGCGTCCTCGCCTGCCCCCCCCAAAGAATGATTCAAATATATCCTCCACTCCACTTGCCCCCCCAAAGTCAAAGTCGACATTGAACCCTCCCGGACCTGTTGAGTATCCAGCGCCTGGATATCCTTGTGAACCGCCTGATGCGCTTCCATATCCTCGCTTGTCATAGGCATCGTGGCCAACTTGATCGTAGATAGATTTCTTTTGGGGATCTGAAAGCACTTCAAATGCCTTGTTGATCTTTTTGATCATCTCTGGCGCTTCTGGTGACTTGTTGCGATCAGGATGCCATTCGACCACCTTCCGCTTGTATGCGGACTTGATCTCTGCGTCTGATGCAGAGCGTGAGACGCCGAGAATTGAGTAATTATCCATGAGTATTACGAATGGTTATGAGTAGTTCTAACCTGAGGTGAATTATACCTGAAACCAGGGAGATCGGTGTCCTTATTTTACTAGTTTTACGCTGTTGAGGTGGGATAAAAGCACCTCTCGCTCATTCACGAGCTCCTTTTGTATGACCTTTTCAAAGATGCCATCGAGGATATCTCCCACCTGTCTGGAGGGCTTGATCTGGAGGACGTGCATGACATCATTGCCATCGATTTTGAGATCTTTGACGGTAAATGGCTCAATGAGCAGCTCAGCTACGCGCTTTTTGAAAAGCTCTGTGCGCCAGCTCGTCTCCGACGCTGCACCGCCCTGTCTGTCTGCATGACGGAGTGCAAACATCTCATCTAGATTTTCCTTGCCTACATTGCGGATGAATCTCCGCAGCGCATTATCAGTCATCTCCTCTGATACTACAAATTGGTGTTGAGCTACCAGCATGACGAGGAACTCCTTTTCCTGTTTCGAAAGTCGAAACCTATCTGCTATGTCGCTGGCCATGCGCGCACCTGCGACCTCGTGGTTGTAGAAGGTGATCTGTCCGTCTGCATCTTTGTGATAGGTAGGGACTTTGCCAATGTCATGGATCAGGGTCGCAAAGCGCGTGATGACATTCGTTGACTCACAGAAACCCAAAGACTTCACGAGGTGCGTACCTACATCGTAGATATGATGTCTATTCGGTGACTTTTGTGATACATCAAAACACACATCCAGCTCTGGCAAGATGTACTTCAAAAGGTTCGTATTTTTCAAGAAAAGAATTCCTTCTGCAGGATGAGGAGCAGATAAAATCTTAAAAAACTCATCTCTAATGCGCTCATATGAAATATTTTGTATAGAAGACGCATGTTTTTTTATACTCTCCAATGTTGCAGGCTCTATCACACATGCAAGCTGGGAGCTGAATCTGACAGCGCGGAGCATGCGGAGCGCATCCTCTCCAAATCGCATATCTGGCTCTCCCACGGCGCGAATGATCCTCGCATCGAGGTCTTTCTGCCCTCCATAGGGATCGATAACACTCTCTCCATCATATGCCATGGCTCCTATGGTGAAATCTCGGCGTGAGAGATCTTCCTCGAGCGTCTTGGCCCATCTGATCTCATCTGGATGTCGACTATTTGAGTAGGTACCCTCCACTCGATACGGAGTGATCTCGAGGAGCTGTGAACTCTCACTTTGCTGAGGCCACTTTACCGTCACGGTGCCATAGGTATTGTGGTAGAAACTATCTGGAAATAGCGAGATGATTTGCTCTGGGGTCGCATTGGTCGTAAAGTCCCAATCAGTGATTTCTTTTCCCAATATCAACTCACGCACGGCTCCTCCCACTACATACACCTGGTGACCTGCAGACTTCAGTACCGTCATAAACTCGATGATGGGGGTGGGCAACGTGTACATTGAAAGTATTATATCCCCAAAGGGGCCCCAATGGGATGCAAAGCCACTGGAGAAATGAGTTATACGACTTGTATAGAGCTATTGGTTAGGAGCTCGACCTACGTAATCTTCCATCCAAGATGCCATTTGTCATTGCTGTAATAACCAACTAATTCGATGTCGATTTATGCCTGGTCATTCTGATTCGCCGATTCGGCGAAGAAGAATCTCATATATCAGGGATCTTTCGACTCCGCTTACGCTTCGCTCAAGATGACACGTTAGGGAGTTAAAGGTGGGATCGGGCACCGCCCGTAGGGCTATGCCCGGAGGGATGACTTGCTTCATGAACACCCATTCTGTCACTGATATTATTGACTATTACAATTGCGTCTGCACGCCTCTGGAGGGAGGAATGCAATGACGAAGCAATCTCATGCAGTGTATGGGATCCCGACATGTCGGGATGACATCTGTGCATAACGCGAGTTAGGAGTTTAGATTGAGGATTCAAAATTGAAGCTTATTTGGTCCGCCGAATCGGCGGATTGCAGATTGTAAATTGAAACTTTGTAGTCCCTCACCTTCCTATCTCTTCCTCACTCCCATGAAGCATAACCTTTGGAGTGCGGAGGAACTTCGTGATGAAGGGGTCATTATTGCGCTTGCGGAACGTCAGCTCGTCTTCAGTCATCACTGAGTAGTTGATCTCACGCCCAAAGTCTTGCTGTGCATAGGAGATGATTTGCTCGAGCTCAGGCACGACGATGGTACCAACGGCCAGTAGATAGAGCTCGTCGCTGCGCACCTCTTGGCGCTTGGAGTACTTGAGTGAGAGTGCGAGATACTTTACCTTTCCGAGTTTGGACATGTGCTCGCGCAGCTGCACTGCGAGTATCGAGGTTTTTGCAAACAGACGCATAAACTCGTCATAGTAGATATAGTGAGGATTGAGCGTGAAAAATACCTTGTTTAGTCGCCGCTCACTGGTCAGGACCTTGCCATCCACGAGGATGTCTAGCTCGCGCTTTACTGCATTTACTTCCTCATCGACTCGACGTACGATATCACGTAGATAGTAACTATCGCTCGGATGATGGAAAAATAGAGTAAGTATTTCTCTTCTCGTTTTGGAAGTGATGATATGCGCGAGCATAAGTCAGCTTCCTACTCAGTAACCTCTTTTTTTACTACCTTCGAGGTAGGTACTGGTGAACCCTCAGACTTTGTAGGTGCAGCTGCACCCGAGTATACAAGGTTCCCGGTTGGTATCAAGCTGAGCCACGTTACACCACGCACCATCGAGATTTCTTTATTATTTTCATCCGTGAACTCCATCTTGCTATCAAGTGTTTCCTTGCTCCACGTCGCCTTGATCTTTTTTCCATTTTGAAATACGTATGCATCGCCTGTGCCTGTCAATCTATAGACGACGTGACCCCCTGGGTAATCATCATTTGCAGATACCTCGCGTGCATCGATGATGACGACATTCTTTGCACTGAGTTGCTTATCGTTATTAAAGTCCTTGTGTGGTTTCCCTCCATTGGTCCGAAGGTATGTATTGGTTGTTGTGTCATAGTTCCACACTACACCATACTCAGCTGCATTTGTATCATAAAAATCATATGCAATATATTTTTCACTACCTCTCTTGGAGGTATCAGCATCATCGATAAACTTCCACGGTGTCCAGCCCTTATCCCATCTCACCCCATCCTCATCAACTTCGGTGAGCTTGCGATTTTTTGCAGCATAATCCCACAGTTTTTTGGTGCTGCTATACATGGTGTGCTCGGTGGCGACTCCAGGAAGACGATCGTAGTCACGATAGTACTGGGGATAGGGAATTGAAAACTGATTGAGGTCGTTATACAGATTCCAACTCAGTTTGTTGATGAGTCCTAGAGCATCAGCAGGCGCTCCATTGCCACATCCGCTTCCTGTCTCGCGATCACAATTTGCTCCACCTACGTGAGCATAGAGAGGGTTGTTGCCCCACTCACGGAGCAGATTTATAAAGTGTACCCGTGCCGAACGTACGGGTCCCACAGTCTTGGTGTCCTGACAGTAAAATATACTGAGTGTGCGCGTCACTCCTCCCTCAGATACTCCTTCGTATACCACATCAGCGTCGGAGATGCCAGATTGAGGACGAGATTCTTTGTGATTTTCGATAACCACTCCCAGTGGTCGTCGCTTTACCCATGCATTCTTTGCAGACACTCCATACATTTTGCCATTGGTAGGACACTCCTCGGTCAATGGCTCAGGAGGAATGGTGGGCTCCAGTGAGGCAGTGGTCTTGCTCGGCGAAAGGGAAGGAGCAGAATATGCTGAGAGTCCAAAATATCCAACTCCCAGTGATACTACAAAAAAAAGGATTGAGAGCACACTTAGTTTTTTGTTTGTCATAAATATATGCTGTGCATTCTATATGGTGCCAGTATCGTCGTCAACAGCATGACATGATTTGTACCAGTTGTCTATACCATTGGAAGCTTGACTCCTTTGTGCTCGCTGGTACACTAGTGTCCATGTCACACAAAACAAAAGCTGAAAAAATGCGAGCCGCTGAGAGACCATCTCACACAACTCCAAAGAATCACCTTGAGTCAGATACGAAGGTATACTCTGCTGCAGATCTCACGAAGTCACTCCTCCTGACAGGGCTCATCTGCGCGACTATCATCCTTCTGTACGCGCTCCGCCTCCGAGGAATACTCCAATAAAATAATTATTAATTAATAATTAATAATTTCAATCAAGTAGCTTTATGATGTTTTGCGTGTCTCGGGAGTCGTCTCCGCCGCCTCGAATAGTGAGCTTGCCGAGGGTGAGTTCGCTGACTGGAATCTCCACATTTGTTTCGATTTTCTCCAGCTTGTTTTTGAGATGAGTGTATTGCTGTCTAGAGGGGATTTTGTACCTGGCCACATGTATCGACGCATCGCGGGCTCTATAGGGACGCTGGATAAAATATGTCTGCAGACTCTTAGCGAGCTCCGTCAGCTGATGAGACGATTGACAGGTGAGCTGGAGATCGATGACGTGGGCGATCTTGACCTGATAGGCAAACGCAAACAACGTGAATGGCTTCATGTCTATAGTCAGCTCGCGGATCTTCTCAGCCATCTTTGGCACGAGATCCTCTTCGACATGAGTCAACGTAAATAGGTTGATGCGGTAGTCTTCCGTGTCCTCCCACGAAAAAGCTGCATACTCTTGCATGAGCGCGGAGAGCTCGCTCGAGATTTGGAATCTGATTTGGGGTGGTATTTCAATCGTACAAGAGATGGTCATAGTGTAATAATGTCGAACTTGATAATCCACTGATAGGCCCGCATACCTCGATGAGTCGTGCGCCTACTCTGTCTGCAAATAGTTGTTTATTCGAAAGCTGCGTGTCCCCGGTCGTCACGGCGATGACTGAGGGATGTATCCGTTGGACTAGGGTGAGATAGTCCTCTGTCCCCTGCATAACGGGGAGCATCACAACAGTATCCACAGTCCTCAGCTCGCTCAACATCTCAGCTCGCTGTATATGAGTATGAAAAGGTTCTCGATTCTTGCGAGTTCGTATGAACTCATCATTTTCGAGCGCCACCACAAGCATATCGCCTGTCTTCTTTGCGGCTTTTAAAAATGCCACATGACCAAAGTGGATCACATCAAAGCATCCACCCACCAATACTATATTTGTACCTTTTAGAGTTTGAGCGCCTTGTAACAAGGACAACCCATCGACTATTATACGTGACATATGGAGATTTGATTATACCTTTCACTTTCCAACTTAGGGGACACTCGTGTACACTTGACTCTACTGGATCATAATACCAGCTTTTCCTATGCGCCTCGTCACAGAAGTCGTAGCTACTCCAGAAGCCACACTCATCATCGGCAACGCCAAATCTCCACTCGTCCAAGGGGTGCGAGCCTATCTCGCAGAGCGAGACCAAAAAGTCATATCTGCATCTGACATACCTCCGCGCATCTCAGACCAGGTCACCCTCTGCATCTGCTTTACCGATATCAAGCATCTCGAAAAAGATACCGTTCTCCTCCAAAACCTTCCTCGTCTCATTTTCGTCCTTCCTCAGCCTCATTCGCTCTCGCAAATCACCCAAATCCAGCTCACCCGCAAGCACCTACCCCACCTGCAGTACGTACTACTCTCCGCAGGCCACCATCCTGTTGACGCATTTGTGACACGATTGATGGAGTTTGTCTATGACCCCGAGTCGCCGGGTATACTCCAGCTCCAACAAGTGTCAACTGCCCCGATCGAAAAACCAGTGACGAAACCCAAAAAACCCCGTCCCACCCTCCACGAGCGGTATGTGGACATCATTCGTCACCCTCCTCGAACCATAGCCTTCATGCTGCTCGTCGTGGCACTCTCACATTTCATATTCATTTTCCCCTATCTCGCATCACTTGGCATCTTGTGGTATTCGATATATCCTCATCGCCCTACTCTAGCCTATGCACAAAACCCTCCCTCGGCCTTTTATACGAGTAGATCATTGGCCCGCCTGACTCATCGCCTCTATGACTACTCTCGGCCAGGACTATCTCTCTTTGGACTTTCGAGATACCCTGATGCCGCTCTTGAGTCTCTCGATACAGTATTTGAATTGTCCCAGAACGCAGGTATTCTCACGACCCAGCTGTCTCTGCTCAGCGCCAAAATCGTCGATCCTACGTCACATGATCAAACGATCATCCTGGATCATTTGAAAGAATCTGAAAAAGTGCTCTCTGATATCAGTCAATCTCTCAGTGTCCTCCAGCTCCGCGTACCCGCACAAATACTCCAGCGTCTTGGTGTGCAAAAAAACATAGATCAGGCAACAGACTACCTTGCGCGTGCACAGCAGATACTGCAAATTCTCCCGGACGTCCTTGCCAAAGATACGGAGAAAACGTATGTGGTACTGTTTGCTAACAACTACGAACTCCGGCCTGGGGGGGGATTTATTGGGTCGTTCGCACTCATCAAGTTTCGCGAGATGCATATCGCCGATTGGAAAGTGTATGACGTATACGATGCAGATGGACAGCTCAAAGCCCGTGTTCCACCTCCTGAACCGATTTCAAAATATCTGAGTCAGCCGTTCTACTTTTTGCGTGACAGTGCCTTTACGGGTGACTTCCCCGCAAATGTATTTACCGCCGAAGATTTCCTCAGAAAAGAGTTGCAGATCGAGGGCATCGACGGAGCGATGCTTGTGACCATGCACAGCCTCGAGGAGTTGCTCTCCCAGATCGGACCGCTCAAGATATCCGAGTATAACGATGTGGTCACCAACACAAATGTCTATCTAAAAACGCAGTTGTACTCTGAACGCAAATCATTTGCAGGCAGCTCACAAAAGAAAGACTTTATAGACGCGCTCTTTACAGAGCTGATTTACAAACTTTCAGAGCCTCAGTCAGCACTCAAGGCTGGCTCGGCGCTGGAGAAAAGTCTGAACCAAAAACAAGTCGCCCTCTACTCAAAAGATTCATCAGTCCAGTCTCTCCTCGACAAATGGTATTGGTCGGGAAGACAGCTCCCCTACCAGTGTCTGTCCGCGTCAGGAGCATCAAGTAGTTGCGTACTCGACTGTACCTATCCCTTGGAGGCAAACTTGGGAGTCAATAAAGCCAACGCATTCGTGACCCAGACCTATAAAAAAACTCTCAAAATTGACTCTGATATGCATGTGCAGTCTACATTTGAAGTCGAATGGAACAACAGCTCATACGAAGGTCTCTATCCCGGCGGTGCATATAAGAACTACTTCCAGGTGCTCCTCCCTCCCAAAGTCACCATAAATCAGATACTGCTCGATGGGAATGCGCTCACTACGTTTGATGTGGATGCAAATCAGTACACACAAATCGGTATGCTGATCGATATCCCTGCTCGTCAGAAGCGCACACTGCAAATCACCTACACGCTCCCGAACTCGCTTTCGACGACCAACTCTCAACTCCAGGTCATCATCCAAAAACAGCTGGGCCTCTCGAGTACTGACATGCTTCTCAAACTCGAGAAGCCTACAAGCATGGGGCTCCTCGACACAAATACCGTCCCCCTTGCTGGATCGACTCCATTCGAGTATAATTCGACGATCGACTCTGACAAGTTTTATTACTTTACGTTTTCGCTATGACCGAATCTGCAACAAAATATACGTTGAATTGTTCCCCTCGCACTTCTTTTGGCAAAAAAAATCGTGCTTTGAGAAAATCTGGCATCGTTCCTGCCATCATCTATGGCGAAGGTGCTGATTCGACCGCTGTCTCGCTTTCTGCTATCGAGTTCAAAAAAGTATTTGCACAGGCAGGAGAAACTGCAGTCATCTACTGTGTAGTTGATGGCAAAGAAATCCCTACCCTCGTATCTGACGTCTCCATAAACTCTATCCTTGACACCGTAAACCATATTGACTTTAGACGTGTCAATCTCAAGAAAGAAATCAGCGCTCAAGTACCTGTTGAGCTGACAGGCGAATCACCTGCGGTGAAGTCTTTGGGCGGCGTGTTGCTCCAACAGATCAAAGAGCTCGAAGTCAAAGCTCTCCCACAAAACATCCCACAAGCCATCACGATTGACGTATCAGTACTTGCTGAAGTTGGCCAAGAAATCACCGTTGGTTCTCTGCCAAAGTCATCTGTGTATGAGGTCATCGAGGAAGCAGATCGTGTCATCGTATCTATCACCGCTCACAAAGAAGAGTCAACTGAGTCACAGCTTGACCGTGAGGAGACTGAGATCACCACAGCCAAGGTAGCTGAGGGCGAAGAAGGCGCCGAGGGTGCCGCACCTGCAGCAGATGACAAAGCTGCTCCAAAGGCCGAGGCAGCCAAGCCAGAGGCAAAGAAGTAACTCCTCCATCAAGATCCTTCTGCGTCTTACTTGCGCATATCCTTTCAGTGCACGTCTATTCATATATGCATCTTGCTTCTTATGCTGTCTCAGCAATCAATGATATCGGTGACAGAATTACTGTTTGTTCATTGCCCGGTCAGTCATCTTGAGCGAAGCGAAGCGGAGTCGACCGCGCCTGCCTCGCTCTTGCGAGAGCAAGGCGGGCAGGAAGATCCCTGATATATGAGATTCTTCTCCCGCCGCGGCGGGATCAGAATGACCAGTTGCAACTCATCACTTTAGAGACTTTATGGACTTTACAGACTTTATAGACTTTACGGTCTTTGTGGACTTTAGTTCCCGGATCTCGCGGCCGCGTATGTCCGGGCACCGCCCGTCGGGCTATGCCCAGAGGGATGACTCCGCCGATTTGGCGGACAAGTCGCTGTCGCTCGTCACTTTTCCTCCCCCAAATAGCCTGCCATCTGGTAGAATCTCCACATTATGTCAATAGTCAAAAATGAGTTCGCCATAGCCCTCAATCAAGTTGCCACTGAGCGTGGTATCCAACCTGAGGAAGTCGTCGCATCCATAGAGTCAGCTATCGTCGCTGCATATATCAAGGAGTTCCCCGCTTTTGCCGACAAAGAGATCCATGCACGGGTGAATCGTGATACCGGTGAAGCTCATCTCTACGAGGCAGAAAATGACATCACTCCTCCTGGATTTGGACGCATCGCCGCTCAAACCGCACGCAACGTCATCATCCAAAAGATCCGTGAAGCTGAGCGCAGTACTGCAGTAAATCACTATCAGTCACTCCTGGGCACCGTGATCAAAGGTCGCGTCATCCGTACTGATATGTACAACACCTACGTTGATCTGAATCGTACCGAGGCTATTTTGCCTCGCTCTGAGCAGATGCGCAATGAGCACTACACGCCAAACACCATGTTTAGTTTCCTGATCAAAAGCATCGACGAGGACAAGACTGGTCGCACGCGCATCGTCGTCTCTCGCTCGTCACCTGAGCTCATTGCTCAGCTTTTCAAGCGTGAGGTACCAGAGATCGCCAGTGGACATGTCGAAATCAAAGCAGTAGTCCGTGAGCCAGGCGAGCGCGCAAAGATCGCCGTATGGAGCAATCGTGGCGGTATCGACCCGGTAGGCGCATGTGTCGGTCAAAAAGGTGTCAGAGTGCAGGTCGTGACTGATGAGTTGGGTCGTATGGAGAAACTCGACATCATCCAGTGGCAGCCAAATGTCAAAGATTTTATGACCAATGCACTTGCACCTGCAGCCATCGAAAGCATCGAGCTCGATGAGGCAAAGATGGTAGCAAAAGTGACCGTACAGATTTCACAAGCCCCCCTTGCCATCGGCAAAGGTGGAGTCAATGTGAATCTTGCTTCAAAGCTCACCAAATACTCTATAGATATCATCCAGATCCCAGACAAGGGAACAACGACTGAGGCAGCTCCTGTTGCAGAGGCAGCCCCCACCGAAGTCCCTGCTGTATAATGGCTTGGTATCTGGGTATGTGAGATACTATTGACATAGCGTTCTGAATTGCACCATCATTCCTGTCATCCCCGCGCCTGTCCGCCGATGAGGCGGGAAGGCGGGGATCCACTTAGGTAAAACTAAGCGTTATGCTAATACATCTGAATGAAGAGGTCCATCTTTAGCATTTGAAAATTATTTAGATCCCGGATCTCGCTCACGCGCATGTCCGGGATGACTCGCTGTCGCTCATCACTTTACGAACTTTATGACTTCCACACCCCGCTCACCCATCGTCACCATACTCGGACACGTAGATCACGGCAAGACTTCACTCCTTGATTTTATCCGCAAAAGTAAACTCACCGCCAAAGAGCACGGCGGCATCACGCAGCGTATCGGCGCCTACGAGATCGATACGAAGATCGAGGGCTACGACATCTCCACGATCACCTTTATCGATACTCCAGGTCACGAAGCTTTCACAAAGCTCCGCAGTCGTGGTGCTGCGTGTGCTGACATCGCCATCCTAGTAGTAGATGCCAAAGACTCCCTCATGCCTCAAACCATAGAGTCGATAGCACATATTCAAGCAGCCAAAATCCCCTTCATCGTCGCGCTCAACAAGTGTGATCTCCCCGATGCAAATCCGGTCAAAGTCGAACGTGATTTACTCAAATACAATGTCCAAACTGAAGGTCAAGGTGGACGAGTACCTGCAGTGAAAATATCAGCGAAGACGGGCAAAGGCATCGCTGATCTACTCGAAACTATCCTGTTTATAGCACACGAGAAAAAGCTCTCCTACGATCCGTCGGCTCCTTCGAGTGCCATCGTAGTGGAAACCCAAAAGGATAAGCGCGGACCTGTGGTGAGCATCATCGTTCAGCAAGGTACACTCAGAGTAGCCGACAAAATCTATACTCAAAAAGGTGATGTGGTGAAAATCCGCTCACTCCTCGATGATATGGGCAAGCCAGTCAAAGAAGTGCATCCCTCGACTCCTGCACTCGTACTCGGCTTTGTAGAGTTGCCAGAGGTAGGCTCCGTCATCACTGCAGCCACACAACTAGCCCCTGCAGAAAAAGAAGCACCAAAGAAAGCTCAAGACAAGGTGCTCAACATAATGGATATGATGAAGCCAAAGGTAGAAGAGAAAAAACTTTCCGTCATCATCAAAGCCAACGCACAAGGATCGATCGAGGCTATCACCCAATCCCTGGCGACCAATCGCAAGATTGAGGTCGTCCTCGCCACCGTCGGCGACATCCATCGCTCAGATGTCTTCCTCGCAAAAGCTACAGGATCTATCATCATCGGTTTTGGCGTCACCGTCGACCACGAGACCCAAAAGCTCGCACACCAAGAAAAAGCAGTCATCAAAACCTACGACATCATCTATGAGATGCTCGATGAACTCGAAGAGGTGTCATCGCTCATTGAGGAGAAAGAGGCAGCTGCAAAGAACCTCAAGGCTGAGGCAAAGGTACTTGCATCATTTGTGATTGAGGGTGAGACCGTGTATGGAATGACCGTGACCAAGGGTAAATTTGTGCTTGGTGACGAGGTGCAGCTCTCCCGTGCAGACAATGTCTTTGGCAAGGCCAAAATCGTCTCGCTCAAGTACCGTGCAAAGACCGTGCGTGAGGCTAAAAAGGGCGAGGAATGCGGCATGCTCTTTTCACCATCGCTTGACATACGTATAGGGGATATAGTACAATGTATCCTATAATACTATGAATCAGGATACAAATCAGTTCGAACTACTCATAGAGGCGCTCGCAAAGTCGCTTTCCATAGCTATTTTGCTTCCTCCCTCACCTCGTATCGAGGACGTCCTCTCAGCTGAGGCGCTCGCTACTGCCATCCTCACGAATTCTCAAGGTAAATCAGTATCTATTGCAGCCTCAGGAACCATACCTCAGTCACCCCTTATTACGCGTCCTATCTCTGGTGCTTTGGCTACCGGCGGGGACAATCTCGTCATCTCATTTCCCTATGTAGATGGCTCGATCGACAAGGTCGACTATAAGATCGATCAAGGTAAGTTTAACCTCATTGTCATACCTCGTCCTGGATTTGAAAAAGTCACTTCTGATCAGATCTCGTTTGATTATGGAGGTGGAGTCACAGACTGTTTGATAGTCCTCGGATGCGCTACTCTTGATGCGCTTGGAGATCTTTTTACCCAAAACCAAGTGCTCTTGGATAGTGTCCCTGTCATCGTAAACATCGACACTCACGCTGATAACCAGAACTTTGGAAATATCAACATCGTCGCGCCTGACAACATATCTCTTCCTGAGCTCACGTTCAAGACGCTACAGTCTATGAACTTTGCCTTTGATCCTGCAGCTGCCACTCAGCTCTATGCAGCTATATCCATAGGCACTCAAAACCTCACGGCTCCGACAGTGACCCCAGAAACATTTGAAACTATCGCATCACTCATCCGTGTAGGAGCAGTCCGCCAAGCCCCTCCTCAGCCACAAGCTCGCATGACGCAAGCTCCGGCTCGTCCTGCAGCTCGCGCTCAGAATACGTCTCAGCGACCTGCAATGTCTGCACAAAATGCACCACGACCCACCACCACTGTCAAGCAGCAGCAGCCAGCTCCTGCACCACGTCCTGCCACTCAACAGAACCCACGTCCTATGCAAAGTGCCAAGCCTCAATCAGCTCCCGCCGCAAAGCCTGCAAACCCACAACGACAGACCTCAGGTACCTCACGACCTGAGTCAGCACCTCGCGAGCAGGCGCCAGCCATTCACGCACCCAAAAACTGGCTCGAGTCCATACCAACCGAAGTATCTGATGCCGAAGCCAAAGACATCGAAGGTACTCGTGAAAAAACCTCTGGCATCATGGACGGACTAAACCAAGCTCAAGAACAAAATACTCAAACTCCTGCAGATTGGCTCAAGCCAAAGATTATGAAGGGCGGCGGGCTGGTGTAAAATATATGAGCGAAAAGACGTTTATCTCTATACACGATGATGAGAATTATGCAGAGATGATAAGTCTTGTTGCGCGACCAAAAAGTGGCATGTCTTGCATGCATGCTACAACACTTTTAGAAACTACACGTTTGATCGATAAAATCTTGATGGCTGCAGAAAAGAATGGAGAGCCTGCACACGGGGGCTTCATGGTTGTACACAAGGATTTAGGAGGTGAAGAGGATCGTTATGCCAAAGGAGACCCTGCTGCTTATAAGAAAGGGAATTTAGTCCCGGAAAACTTTAGCCTTACTCCAGGCCAATATGCTGCGCATTATGGAAACGTATTTTTAGGACTCAGAACGATTGTGGTCTCGGGCGAATTCGTTCCAGGGTCGAAGTTTATCTCCCCAGAGGCTAGTAAAATGAATCCCATTGCAGTTTGTGGTAAAGGGGATATTGATTTTATAAATAATGTAGTCAGCGGAAAATTGGAAGCTCCACCTAAATATGTACTTACTCCTCAGGGTCCAATATATTGTCCACCAATCAAGATAGAGCCTAATGACAGAGTGTAGATGATATTCAAATCGCCTGCTATACTCACCCCCTATGCATCTGGCGGTGAAGCATCATTTTGACGAGACAAGGACTGCTGACGAAGTGGTCAAGGCCCTCCTCCAGGATCGCATTGATTCCAGTTCTGTGCCAGCTGACGACTTGCGACTGTCGACTGACGACTTCCTTCACCCTCCCTCCCCCACCACACTTTCTCTAACCGACTTTGGATTTCCACACGAATACATTAATAGTGGCCTCAAATATATATATGGCCTGCATCCTAGTAGCTCGCAGCTTGAAGCTCGTAGCTCAAAGTCTATCGTTATTTATTCCGACTATGATGCGGACGGGATCACTGGAGGTGCGATCCTCTGGGAGACACTTCACAAGCTCGGCTTCACCGTCCACCCCTATATCGGCGACCGTGTGACCGAAGGCTATGGATTCAGCAAAGTCGGGATCGATATCGTGCATGAAAAATATCATCCCGCGCTCATCATCAGTGTCGATCATGGGATCAGTGCGCGCGAACAGGTAGCATATGCCAAAAGTCTCGGGATCGAAGTCGTCGTGACTGATCACCACCATCGGAGTGACGAGAAAGTCCCCACAGATGCACGTGCGATATTTCATATTCCTTCGCTCTCAGGATCGTCTACTGCGTACTATGTGGCGAAAGAAATTAACGATAAATTCCAAATTCCAAATTCGCAATCCGCCGAGTCGGCGGACCAAATTCCAAATAAATCTCAATTATCAATTCTCAATTCTCAATTTGCATCTGACTACATTGGCCTTGCGGCGATTGGCACGATCGCCGATCTCGTCCCGCTGACGGGAGCGTCGCGCTCCATCGCCTACCATGGTCTCCAGGCACTCTCGACGAGCGCGCGCCCCGGCATCCAAGCTCTCAAGCATGTGTCAGGCAACCTGGGGAAGACAATCACCTCCTATGAAGTAGGCTTTATGATCGCACCACGGATCAACGCATCAGGACGTCTCGACTCAGCACTCGATGCGCTCCGTCTCCTCTGTACCACGAGCCAATCCCGTGCAAACGAGCTCGCTGCCAAGTGCGATGTCCTAAATACAGAGCGTCAAGACATGGTCAAAGCGGCGACACTCGAAGCACTTGAGATAGTCGAGAAAATGCGTGATAAACACGGCTTGCTTCCAAAGATTCTCATCATTCACCAACCACTGTCAACTGACGACTTACGACTGACGACTGGCTGGTGGCACGAAGGCATCATTGGCCTTATCGCCTCAAAACTGCTGGAGAAATATTATCGCCCCGTCATCGTGTTTACCAAAAATGAAAAAGGGTACAAGGCCTCTGCGCGCTCAATATCTGGGTTTCATCTCGCAGATTTTCTCACAGAGTTCAAGGATCTGCTGACCTCCTATGGTGGTCATGCGGCTGCAGCAGGTCTCTCAACTACCGCTGAAAATCTGGCATCATTTTGTACCAAGGCTACGGAGCTAGCTAGTGAGATGCTCACTGATGAACTACTTGTGAAAACACTCAAGGTCGATGCGGAGATCCCGCTCGCCTTTGCTAGTGATGAGACATTTGTAGATACCCTCCAGCACATGGCTCCCTTTGGTATGGGCAACCCAAAGCCCACGTTTATCTCGTCGGCCACGATCAAGAGCGTCAAACCTATGGGCAGAGAGGGGAAACATTTGCGGATTGAATTGTCTGAAGATACAAGAGATATGACACGTGGATCCTTCGACAAGCTCAGGATGACACCGCTTTTGAGCGGTGTGCTCTTTAGCAAGGCAGCAGACTATACTGAGTTCAAAGTGGGCGATCAGGTCAATGCAGTCTACTCGCTCGACTGGAATGAGTGGCAAGGACGCAAGACGATACAGGCAAAAATCGTTCATATGATTTCAAATAGTTTATAGCTCTTGGCTTGCTCGTAGATATTCAGCTTTCCCCCTTGCTATCCGTTGATGCTGTCATCCCGATGAAAATCGGGATCCATGCATGATGTCTTTGGATCCCCGCGTTCGCGGGGATGACGGACAGGAGTGCCGAGAAAAGTTGAATTGGTACATTTGCTCTATATGTTATTTCTTGCTTTATAATACATCCATGTCAAGCTCCCCTACCCCCCAACCCCGCACCCTTGCACGTGATCTGAAAAATCATGCAGACCAAATCGTCACGATCAAAGGATGGCTGCACAAGAAGAGATTGCTTGGAGGTCTCACCTTTATCAATGTGCGCGATCGTAGTGGTCTCACTCAGGTATTGATCGAAAACAAGGATGAGGTGGAAAAGCTCCGTGGGATGCAGCTGGGTACCGTGCTTGAAATCTCCGGTTCCGTAAAGCTCGAGGAACGCGCACCCAGTGGTGCTGAGCTTCATGAGCCAACCCTCACAGTCGTCGTGCCAGTCACTGATGAGTCGCCTATCGAGATAGACAAGCCTATCAGTCACAAAAGTGATAGTCTCGATACACTCTTTGAACATCGCGTCCTCACCCTACGCAACCTCCAAGAGCAAAAGATATTTCGCATCCGTGCAGCACTCACGAGATACATCCGCGAGTTTTTGTTTGAAAATGAATTTGTAGAGATAGATACGCCGAAGCTCCTCGCGGGGGCGACCGAGGGAGGCGCTGAAGTATTCAAGGTCGAGTACTTTGATCGTACTGCCATCCTGGCCCAGAGTCCTCAGTTTTATAAGCAGATGATGGTCGGTGCATTTGAGCGCGTGTACGAGATCGGTCACAGCTATCGCGCCGAGCCGAGCTCGACAACGAGACATTTGACCGAGCTCACGATGCTCGATATCGAGATGGGATTTGTAGAAAGCCATCAGGACGTGATGGATATGGTCGCGAACATGACGAAGCACACCCTGAAGAAGATTTACGAGGAGCATGGAGATGACCTCAAAAGTCTCCAAGCGCCAGAGCTCAAGCTCTCTGAAAAAGTCCCCGCGTTTACCATAGCTGAGATACACGAGATGTACTCCAAGGCTAACAAGCAAAATACAGTAGGTGAAAAAGATCTGATCCCTGACGAAGAGCGCTGGATCGCGGAATATGCACGCAAACAGATGGGGAGCGATCTGGTGTATGCGGTCGATTTCCCTCGTGTCGCGGGCAAGTTTTATCACAAGTTCAAGGATGATGGCACGGTCGCCTGGGGAGACCTCCTCTTCCGTGGCCTCGAGATCGCGACCGTTCCACTGCGAGAAAATAACTATGAAAAGATGATCCAGCAGATGAAAGACGCGGGACTGGATGTGACCCATCCAGGATACAAGTACTATCTGCAGGCATTTAAATACGGACTCCCGCTCCATGGTGGATGTGGATTTGGGATCGATCGCCTCGTGCAAAAGACGATAGGTCTCGCCAATGTGAAAGAGGCGACTCTCTTCCCTCGCGATATGAACCGTCTCTCGCCATGAAAATTTATATCATCGGTCTTGTAGGTAGCGGGAAGACTACCTTGTCAAAAAAACTAGGTCACCAGTACGGTATCGTACCTGTCGAACTAGATACAGTTCTCTACCAACTCCGCCCGGGAGAAAAACGAGTGAAGCTCCCGCGAGACGTGTTCATGCGAGAGATTATATCTTTGAGCAAGACTGATCAATGGATCATTGAAGGAGTGTTTCTCTTCCCTGAACTTCTCCAGAGTGCAGATCAAATCATCTGGCTCAAGCCTTCACTTCCCCATCTACCCTATCGCCAATGGCGACGATATCTCACCGATCCCTACCAGCGATCTCATTATTCGATACGGAGTAATCTTAAAATGTCATGGGACATATGCAAAGCATCATGGGGCATCGGAAGAGATCTTTCGCGAGGTCTACGTGTCTGTAGCTTGACTGAGATAGCCGAGTCACTGCAGCCCTATGCCACAAAAGTGTCTGTGGTACAGTAATACGTAATTCCCTCAATTCGGGTCCTTTCCAAACTCCCCCTCGTGTATAAACGAGGGGGTGATCCCGTCCCGCCATGGCGGGAGAAGAATCTCATAGATCAGGGATCTTTCGACTCCGCTTACGCTTCGCTCAAGATGACACGTAGTGGAGCTAGGGGCTGGAACAGGCACCGCCCGTATGGCTATGCCCGGAGGGATGACTAACTTAACGAACATTTGTTTGCAGTCGAATCGGTTCTCATTTATTTTGAATTTTACCTTTTGAATTTTGCATTTTCTAATTCATAATTCGCTATTCAATGTTTCATATTCAATTTATCATGAATCATTTATCATTTTTGTGTTTTCCTGATACACTGCGCACTAGATGAAACGGCATCATTTAGTCATATTTATAGTGGTTGAGATTTTTTGTCTTTTGTATCCAGGCTCTCACTATATCAGAGCGTACGCAGACCGTCCCATTGATCCGATAGCAAAAGTACCAAGCCGCCACCTCATCCCCTCGGTCAATCATCGCACTGCTTCTCCAGTGGTGAGCGCAGAGGGATTGTTTGTGGTAGATATCGGCTCATGGACACCAGTTTTGATCCGCAATGAACAAGCATCTCTGTTCCCTGCATCGACCACAAAGATGATCACTGCACTCACGAGTCGGAGACTGTATCCCCAACATATGATCGTCGATGTCAAAGTGGCGACTACCGAAGGACAACTCATGGATCTGCATGATGGCGAGCGTATCACGGTAGAGAATCTCCTCTATGGGAGTCTCGTACACTCTGCAAATGATGCTGCATACGCGCTCGCATGGGCGGGCGGTGACCCTACCGCGTTTGTCGCAGAGATGAATCAAACCGCCTACGCCGTGGGCATGCGAGCCTCCCGCTTTACGAACCCTGCGGGCTTTGATGAACCAGATATGTACTCGACTCCACGCGATCTCGCCTTTGCCGCACGTGCCATACTTGCGGATCCGTATCTGAGAGCCATGGTATCGACCAAGTCGATCACCGTCCTCGATGAGGACTTTCGATATGCACACCAGCTCACCAATGTGAATCAGCTCCTCGGCGTCGTGCCAGGGCTAGGAGGAGTGAAAACAGGCCTCACCGAAGGCGCGGGTCAGAATCTCGTAAGCTACTACAAACAGCCTGATACGAGTCATGAGTATCTGATCGTGGTGATGAAAAGTGAGGATCGCTTCAAGGATACAGAGGCCATCATCAAATGGCTACAGACAGATGTGAGCTATGTCAGTACTGAGGAGTGATAGGCACCAACACTGCTCTATCTTCGACAACACATATGGAGATTTTTCGCTCGCGCTCAACATGACTGATTGTCCAGAGTGCTCCTGAAAACTCACTTCACTTCATCTGAAGGAACAGGAGTCACAACTACTTTCTCTGCAGGCACTCCATCACGCTCCTTATTCATGACTTCGGGCTTTAAGCGCTCATTGATGACAGCGGGGACATATGCCACAAAGTCTCTCCCATCGCTAAACATATAGTATGGCTTGAGGTGGCTATCTACGGTGTATGCATCAGGCTCTACGTACACGACACTGATTTGATTGAGGGGTATCGCACTTGCGCCACTCGTCACATTATCGAGACCTCCCGCGACTATGCCTTGGCCCTGCTGGAGCTCTGTGTAGGCATCTGCTGCTGATTTGAGTGGATACACCTCAGAGAGCGTGGCGCTGTGCTCCACATAGGCAGCTTTTGCTTTGACGATGGGGAAGGAGCCTGCGGGGATAAATACGATATAGTTGGGCGACGTGTGATACCCTTCAGTGTGCACTGAGATGTCACCAATTTTTTCGGGGAAGAAATCTACTTCTACCATATTTGCTTCGCTTTCTGATGGTGCAAGATTTGCCTTTGTATTTGCAAAATTTGCACGATCTGGATCTACTTTGTAGTAAATCACCTTTCGGGTGCCTCGTGCGAGCTCCTCGGGATACCGCCCAAGGTCAGTCATCATCTTTACAGCTCGTTGCTCCACCTCCTCTTTGGCAAGATTTGTGGGGATAAATGCCTCCTCAGTCAATAGCAAATCAATCAGATCATCACTCTGGTCCACGCGCCTTTCAAAGGTGTAGTTAAACGTAGTCGCGTCTATGGAAAGGGTTTTTTGAGTATCACTAAACTCAGAGATATTGCCACGTACTTGAGTCTTTGCATCGTCGGCAAATCCAAACGCTTTGGCAAGTACTTTAACTTTTTCAAACGAGCCATAGGTCACTGTTTTTGCTGGTTTGAAGTACACCGCTGCCTCACGGATCGTATCTTCTGGCACGCCTGCAAAGGTGATGAACTTGTACTGAAGCCCAGTCGGTAATTTGGCCGAGCTAGCCCCAAATTCATCCCTCTCGAGTATCACCGTGGGGAGTGCTTTTACCTCGACTTTGGGTGGTGGTGTCAGCGCTATGACCGCGATCTTTATGATCACATAGAGGATCATGAGGATGAGGAAACCGATGGCGACTAGCGGTATCAAACGGCGAACCTGATAGGACATCTCAGAAAGACTCATGGTATAATCTTAGCTGATACTGAGCGTGCAGTAAAGGGCAGAAGCAACCACTCGCAGTCGTCATTGCGAGGAGGAGACATCGAGCGACGACGTGGCAATCTCATGTATTTGAGCGCTGCATAGAACTCTTTTTTGTGCATATAAGTAACTAAGAAGCAGACATTTATAAACCACAGGTGCCTAAGCAGTGGCTTAGGAGCAGTTCTCTTGCGATGAGCGAGAGAATACTGATCCTTATGACACGGAGGCACGCATATTGATCTTTAATAAACCACAGGTGCCGGCTTGTCCCTGCCCGCAATGCTACGCATAAGCGTTGCAGGCGCGGCGCCTATCGAAGCGTAAGCGAGATGGTGGAAGTGGCCGAGTACAAAGCGTGGTGCTCATTCAAATTATTCTTATACCACAGGTGCCGGAGTGGCCAATCGGAACAGACTGTAAATCTGTCGGGATTTTCCCTACGAAGGTTCGAATCCTTCCCTGTGGACCATGTAGTAGATCACGTTGTGATCACTACATGGCCATGAAGTGAACAAAGTTCTACTTCATGGCCTTAACTGACTCTATTAGAGCCAAGTACATTGATGAACAAGCTTCAATACTGTGTATACGTCCTACTCAGCCAAAAGGATGGGATGTTTTATATTGGCTACACTACAAATTTGCACGAGCGCCTCACCTCACATATTTCTGGAAACTCAAAGGCAACTGAACCAAGGAGACCATTTACCCTGCTTTTTTGCGAGTACTACCTATCAAAGCACGATGCGACCAGAAGAGAGAAGTATTTCAAATCCTCTATTGGGAAAAGGATACTTCGACTGATGCTCAAAGACAGTATGCGTGAAGCGATCCCTCAAAGTAATCGATTGGCAAAGTAGTCATGCAGAAGTGTTGCACGGCCTTCCGGTGATTACTCAATGGCGCATCACTCACCTCCTCTTTGCTATACTCACTCCATGATCACAACTGACTCCCTCTCAAAAGAGATAGACATACTCAAAGCGCGCAATGTGAGGGTTGAGATAGACAAGGCGTGGGAGACGAGTCTCACTCGCAGACTACTGCTTTGCGCCTTTACGTACATTTCCATAGGACTATACATGTATGCGATAGATGTGCCACGCCCATGGCTCAATGCAGTGATCCCCAGCATCGGCTTCATACTCTCAACTCTCACCATGCCCACAATCAAAGCATATTGGATGCGAAAATATATGAAGGTTTGATCGTAGAATATGTGAGCTAGATAGTTCACCTCATCAGCCAGTGTTTCATGCAGAAGGATGAGAACCGAAGGTTCGCTCATTTTTGTTATACTTACCATATGATATTTAATCCCTTGATGCCAGAAATCTATGTAACAGACTTCAAAAAAAGTTTCGATTTTTATACTAAAATTCTTGGCTTCAAATTTGAGTATGGGAGGGAGTATCCAAGATTTGCTTTTTTCTCCTACTATGGATCTCAGCTAATGATTCAGGAATTAGCCCCTGGCGAGAGAGAAGAAATGCAGTTGGAATACCCTTTTGGAAGAGGAATGAACTTTGAAATCGATACACCTGATGTATCGGTGATTATCAAGTCGCTTGAGCAAAATAGGTATCCTTTGAGTAGGGGTATAAAAGAAAGTTGGAGAGATATAGGAATTCAGGGAAAAAGACACGGATCTAAAGAAATATTAGTTCATGACCCTGATGGGTATTTACTGAGATTTAATCAAGATTTGGGTGAAAAAAGTATATAAATTCTGGATAAAAAAAATCCCGCTTGCTCTGCGGTCGATGCTGTAGCGATCTGGTACAGCACAGAGAACTTCTTGCTATAATTTTGACATGAACGACTACTCTATTTCCGAATTATCTGAGGTCAGTCCTCAGAACGCTGAAGAAATATCAAATCTCCTCAAACAGCATGTTCCCCATGCGCCAACGATTTCTATGGAACACGTACACAAAGTGGTGAATTCGTCCACTTCATTTATCTTTGTAGCAGTTGACCATAAAAATAAAATTATTGGCATGGCCACTCTCCTTCATACCCCAAAACTTGACAAACTTTACAAGACTGAAATTGAAGATGTGGTCGTCGACACGGCTGAAAGAGGAAAGGGTTTAGGGAGTGCTCTCATAATCAAAGCGCTTGAGAAAGCAAAGGCGCTCGGGGCTACCACCGTGTCACTTACCTCAAACCCCACAAGAGTTGCTGCCAATCATCTCTATAAAAAGCTGGGCTTTGCACTGTATGAGACAAATAACTACAAAATGAATTTGGCATAGCGTGCATGTATGCAGAAAGATATCAGATCCTTAAATCTCCATGCTCGGCTGTATCAAGTATGACTACCCAATGATATTCGCTCCTACATCACCTCGACAGCCAGTTCTTCATCCTGTTCCAGATCCCTACTTGTGGCTCCTCGACTATCGTGCCATCCTCAGCTGACACGTGGACTGTCTTGGCGAGTGATACCGGGATAAAGCCAAACATCTTTCGTGCTTGCTGACCTTTGTACGTATACGATAGCTGCCCATCTACTACCTCAGGCACTGGTTCAGTCATATCCTCCAAGGTAAGTTTAGACTTGGTTTCAAGTATGACTTTGGCTTGCTCGGGCATGACACGGAGCGGGAGGTCGCCTGTAGGTGACTCTACCTGTAGCTCCTGAGTCGCGGGGTCAATCTTTACAGGGAAGGGAATCTTCACGCTAAACTGATTGCGACGCATCTCAAGCTGATTACTCTTTTCGAAGGAGGGGCCAATAGTCATATTGCCACCTTTCTTTTCTATCTCGAGAGTTTCTTGATGAATGACCAGTTTGTCTGCATCTGTCTTCACTTCGACTGAAACACCAGGCTTCTTCATCATGCGCTGTTGATCATCCCCTCTCGAGTCAGAGCTAGGTACGCCCTTTTGCGGCATCGTCGAGGGCCACGCCTGTGACTTCCCCTCTGGCCCCATACCACCAACTGGCACGAGGGTATCATGTGGTGGTGCTGACATGTCATCCTGAGGTGCTATGCGGATTTGTTTGATGTCTTTGCGATCAATATGACGAAACTTTTCAGGGACTGGTCCCACATCTTTGATTGGCATACCCTGGACAGATTCTGGTCTAGGACTTTCCTTCCCGTCGGGGGGAAGTTGGGATGCCTTGTCAAGCTCACGCATCATATCATCTGAGGCACTCCGCATCATATCCTCATCCGTCCCCATATCATCAAACTCAGCTATACCTGTGCTCTCCGCACCCAAGACTTGAGTACGCACGAGCACTATGTCACCTGCACGGTTTATGATCCATTTTGCCTCTGCAGGGCGTGTGCTGGCAAATACCGCGGCGCTCAAAATACCAAGAGCAATCAGTTTGTGAGTAAAAGATGTAGTCATGCTACTCACTATAGCGAATAGAGATGGCATATGTCAAGAAGCGGTTGGAATGCGCCCCGCCAGCGGCGGGGCGCAAACTGTAGTTTATCTGAGCTGAGTGTTGTACGCTCTTCGTTATACGCTATTCGCTATGCGTTATACGCTATACGTTATTCACTATTAATTATTCATTATTCATTACCTTAGTACATTCCTCCCATTCCGCCCATCCCACCTGGAGGTGCGGCTGGCTCTGCTTTCTTTTCAGGGATATCTGCTACCAGACACTCGGTGGTGAGCATCGTCATCGCGACTGATGCAGCATTTTGGAGTGCTGAACGGACTACCTTTGCAGGATCGACGATCCCTTTTTTCAGGAGACTGCCGAACTCGAGCGTAACCGCATCAAATCCATAGTCCACATCTTTTGCATCCTCCATCTTTGCGAGGGCGACTCCAGGCTCCAAACCTGAGTTTACGGCGAGCATACGTACCGGCTCGGCAAGTGCTGAGTGCACGATGTCTACGCCGACTCGCTCCTCATCTGAGGTTGCGGTCTTTTTCACATCGGCGAGGACGCGACGTGCATGCAAGAGTGCAGTACCTCCACCCGCGACGATCCCTTCCTCCAGTGCTGCTTTGGTAGCGGCGACGGCATCGATGACGCGCTCCTTTTTCTCTTTCATCTCCATCTCAGTGGCTGCGCCAACTCGGATGACGGCGACTCCACCGGTCAACTTGGCCAGGCGCTCTTGGAGCTTTTCCTTGTCAAACTCTGACTTGGTGTCATCTGCCTCGCGGCGAATTTGTGCAACGCGATCATTGATGGCTGCCTTCTTGCCGCGACCTCCGATGATGCGCGTGTTGTCCTTGTCCGTCCAGACTTTGTCTGCGCGTCCACAGTCTGATACCTCGACACTGTCGAGCTTTTTACCGAGATCCTCAGTGATGAGTGTGCCACCGGTGAGTACGGCGATGTCGTGGAGCATAGCCTTGCGACGATCTCCAAATCCCGGAGCTTTGACGATGAGGACATTCAGCACGCCACGCATCTTGTTTACCACGAGTGTGGCCAGTGCCTCTCCCTCTACATCCTCAGCGAGGATGACGAGATTTTTGGATACTTTTACAAACTTTTCGAGAAATGGCAGCAGGTCAGCGATTGCGGTGATCTTTTTATCGGTGATGAGGATGTAGGGCTCCTCGATCTCTGCGACCATCTTGTCAGAGTTTGTGACAAAGTAGGGTGATGCATACCCTCGATCAAACTCCATGCCTTCCTTGTGATCTGTCTCCATACTGAGCGACTTGCCTTCCTCGACCGTCACGACTCCATCCTTGCCGACTTTTTCGATCGCGTCTGCGATGAGCTTGCCGATCGTGGGATCTGCCGCTGAGATGGTGGCAACTGAGGCGACATCTGCACCCTTGACTGGCTTTGCCATACGCTTGATCTCGGTCACTATAGCCTCGACTGAGCGCTCGATACCACGACGCATAACCATCGGATTGGTCCCTGCGGTGATGTTGCGCATGCCTGCATTTACGATCGCTTGTGTCAGTAGTGTTGAGGTGGTAGTACCATCACCTGCGACGTCATTGGTCTTTGAAGCGGCCTCTTTGACCATCTGTGCACCCATATTTTCAAATGGATCCGGGAGCTCTATCTCTTTGGCGACTGATACGCCGTCGTGGATGACTGAGGGTCCTCCCCACTTTTTGTCCAGCGCGACGTTGCGTCCGCGGGGTCCGAGGGTCGTGACAACTGCGCGTGCCATCTGATTTACACCTGAAGCGAGTTTTTGACGTGCTTCATCTCCGTACATGAGTTGCTTTGCCATATATGTAAATTAAAAATTAAAAGTGAAAAATTAAAATTTTAGTTTGAATTTTGAGAATTGGAACTTATTTGGTCCGCCCCGCCATGGCGGGGCGGATTGGAATTTGTACTGTTATCCCACAATCGCCATAATGTCCTTTTGCTCGACGAGGAGCATATCGACTCCCTCGACTTTGACTTCGTTGCCTCCCCACTTTTTGTACATGACTTTCTGTCCAACTTTGACGATCATTTTTTCCTCACGACCATCCTCACTTTCAAATCCAGTGCCGACGGCGATCACCTCACCCATCTGAGGCTTTTCCTTGCCGGTGTCGACGAGGACGATGCCTGAAGCGGTCTTTGACTCTGGCTCTGAAGGCTTAATAAGTACATACGAAAATAGGGGCTGCACAGTGGTTTTTGCCATAGCTATAACATGAATTTATAAAATAATATATTCAGGGGATTATTGCACTGCTTATGGCTATTGTCAATCATGTATTTGTGAAAAAATGGATCGGATTGCCACTGTGTACTGGTATGTGTTAGACTGATACCATGAACCCGATCGCACAAACACTCACAAATCTCCAGGCAAAGGTCATGGGTGCTGTCGCACTCCCCGCAGACCTAAAACAAAAAGCGCTTGAGCAGATCGCACGCTCCACCCTCTCTCTCCAATATGGGGGCAATCTATCAGCGTTGGAGATCACCGAAAAATATATTGAGTTCATCTGTAAACTCCCGTGGCAGACGGTGAGTGAGGATCGTCTAGATATATCAATTGTGAAACAGATTCTCGACAAGAAACACTACGGACTGGAGAAGATCAAAAAACGTATCGAGGAATACCTCGCCTCAGTCATCATGATCAAAAAGCAAAATCCGAATGCGATCCTCCGTGCACCATCGCTCTTTTTCACCGGACTGGCAGGTACGGGCAAGACATCCTTTGCACCGATGATCGCCGAGGCGCTCGGACGCAAATATTATCGTATCCCCTTTGGCGGACTCGCGAATGCGCTCGATCTCCGTGGTCAGACGAAGTCGTCGGCATACGCACAGCCAGGCGTCATCATGCGCGCCCTCGCGGAGTGTGGGACACGAAATCCCGTCATCCTCCTCGATGAGATTGATCGTGCAAACCCCTCAGATCGCGCACCCATCATGGGCGCGCTCCTGGAGATCCTCGACCCGGGACAAAATGATCACTTTACCGACTACTTTGTAGACTATCCATTTGATCTCTCACAGGTGATGTTTATAGCGACCTCAAACAACTCAAAAGATATCTCTACCGCCGTCCTCGATCGTCTGGAGACTATTCAGATGCCCTCCTATACCGATCAAGAAAAGATCATGGTAGGCAAAAACTACCTGCTCCCGAAACTCCTCGCTCAGTCTGGTCTCGCTACAAACCAGCTGTCGATCAATGATGCTGCATGGGCAAAGCTCGTGCGCCCACTGGGCTTTGAGCCTGGCATCCGCTCGCTGGAGCGCCTCATTGAGACACTCGTGCGCAAGGTGACGCTCCAGATCGTCTCAGGCCAGCAAGCGACCGTAGCCATCACCGAGACCAACATAACACAGTTTGTGGATATGACCTTGGCGAGTTTGTAGATGCACAGATGTAATTAAAGTATGCTCCTGAATTTGCGCCTAACATACCTGCACAACTAACAAAAATCTCTATATACATATAAATTGACCAAGCTATGGATTTTAAAGAAATATGTAGACGGAACGATTGCGACTCATTATCAATGACGATATAAAAACAAGTCAAAGCGTGCGTTAAACGTTGAATCTGGTAAAATTTTTTGACAATGGATACACACACTGGTCACAAGCGTGAATCATTTACAAATCTTCTCAATACAAAATTCTGGAGTAAAGCTCAGCTTGAGGCAGAGAATGATATGTTGCTTATTCAAGAGTTGCTTTATGGCCAAACGTCATATCTCCAATCTAAAATAGATATAAGGGAGCTACATAAATTAAGACATGAAATTGATACGCACTTATGACTCATGAGATATTCGAACAATATAAACCAGATCCAGAGCACCATCGAGATGGTGAGCCTGAAATGAGCCTTTTTAAAGCGGCTATAAATAAACTTCGTGCACTTCTTTCAAATCTTGAACATAGGCGGACATATATGCCCTCATCTCCAGATGCTCAGACTTTGGTTTCAAATGCACTGAATATTGCGGGTGCTACTGTTGCCAATACAGAACCAATTACTGTGGCATTAAATCCTATAGAGAGACGAGCTCGTGAGCTGGAGGATTCTGCACAGCGGGAGCAATTCGATAACATAATTGATAACATTGCGAAATTTTCTGGGTACATGTCAAGGAACAGGTCGAATTTATATTTACAAGTTAAGGCCAACGTTTGGAACGAAACTGGTGCTCACATAGTCCACGGTCAGACCTGGGTCAACAGCAATAATAATGAATGGCAACTGCACAGTCTTCCATTTGATGACGCAAGAGGTGGCGATGTGTTGAATGTGGATCATGACAAGTTTCGCCTCTGTCTCACTCGACTATTCTTTGCTGTCGATTTGAAAAACATTGTGCATGCAATGATAGAGCAGGAAGAGAAGCCAAGTTTTATCACGTGCGACTCAAATCTTGCCTTTATTGCCTCACTTTGTATAAATTTCGGATTCAAAGCATATCCAACCAGTCAAAATCTCCAAGATTATCCGGAAACAAGTAATCTATCCGGCACAAAACTTTTAATGTTCCTTAGTAAGCATGGAATTAACTTTGCAAGCGCAAAATATTCAACTGTAGATTTAACGGAGCTTGTCGACAATTTAAATAAAAAAAACATCAAAGAACTAACTTCGTTTGGGCTATATAAGATCTTAGCTTCTGCTATGCAAGTGCGGATGAAGTCATGCAGAAGCCCATCAGAATTCAAGTCAATGCTAGACAACTTTAGTGTACTCGTACATGAGTGTGGTCAACTCGATAGTAAAGTTGTTGCTACATTATGGGGCACATCTGAATATAAACCAATTGAAAGTCGATACTTCATGGATGAAAGGATTCCATTCGATGATATTCAACACATTAGCACACCAGGCATTGATATTGATCAACGTGTCCCTGTGACAATCTCCGAACATAGCGCCCAGGCAACAAGATACACCCCACCAGGGTACAGTACTATTTCAAAAGATCCCCAGGTACACTACGCCATTAGACCTATGGGACCCGATCCATTCAAACTAGAGCTCGAACGAAAAGAAAGAATATCGATTTACAAAAAAATTGCCTTATTATATAAGCACGCAGCAAATGCTGGTTATGTGATTAGCTTGGAAAATCTAAATGATAATTTGATATTTTTATCGAGTGGGGAAGTCACTTTAAACAACATTGATCATGCGCGGAACTTTCAAGCAGAAAAAACAAACTATCCAAGAGTAGATATAAAAACTGCCTGTTTCACTGCATGTAAAAAGGCATTCGTGAACACTAGTGCAAGGAGTTGTCATGGATATTTTTCTAGGGATAGAGTGATTGGTACTTTAGATTATTTCGATGGGGTCAATTCTATTGACGAGTTAATTGAACGTTTAGACGATCCGCATTCTATTCATTAGCAGATTTTTACTTAACATGCTATCGAGACACTCGTGCCCAAGGTGACGCTCCAGATCGTCTCAGGTCAGCTGGCGACTGTGGAGGTGAACGAGACCAACATGACGCAGTTTGTGGATATGACCCTGGCGAGTTTGTAACTTTCATTTACTGATTCATTGATCATATGGCTTTATTCACGACGATCGTATCAATAATTATTACCAGTTTTGTTGGCGCGTTTAGATACTATCCAACACTATTCCTCGCTTTTTTAGGATTGTTTCTTTTTTCTTTTGTTATCCAACACCTCTTGTTGCATCGAACAGACTGGAGGAGTTCCCTTATAAACACTTCTTTCACTTTACGATCGGTCGTTAAATTTTTGATCATCTGTGCTATTTGTACTTCGATCGCATCAATGATCTATATGATTGCCGGTCGATTTAGTGCATATTGGAGTTGTAGATTTAATGATGGCACAGGTATGTTATACCAGTGCCAATATGGTGCCATTTGGCTATCTCTCTGCCTCATACCCGTAACTATCGCTACCTATCGGTTCATGGTATCCCAATCTGATCAGCACATTCTCCGAAACCTAAAGATCTCGATTACCTTTTTTACTCTTGTCATCGGAATGATATTTACCGTGTGTTGGTTTATTCAGTCTGATGCATTTATTCAAGCCGTGTTATTTCGTGACTCCGATGCATGCGATCACACCTCAAAAGTTCTTTATGCGTTATCTGCAACACACCCAAACAACTGTTATAAAAAATATGGCCTCTGCGAGAATATCATCCATTCTACTGTCATAAATCCATTCGCTGCAGTATCTGAGCCATGGGACTTAAGCCAAGCAAAGTGGGAAAAAGACTTATGCGTCTTAAAACGAGACAGATTTACAAACTACGAAGACTGCAATCAACTTAGTACAAAACAGGGAATACTTTTGTGCAAATATAAAATCGCTCACTCAAAGCTCGATCTGAGCTATTGCTTTGATTCAGAAATACGTATGAATCCAAATGAGGAATATGATAGTGATTCAGTACATGGGATACATATTGACTACAATAGTTATGACCCTGTCAAGTTTCAAAGGATGTTTTGTATACTCCACATTGGTTCTAAGATTACTCAAATCAGAGACATATTTGAGCCATTTCAGTTGTCTACACCTTATACCGACACAGAGTATCAGAGCTACCTCATGTCCTGCCAATCGAGGGTGGATGCACTCTCAAAAAATATTTGTCTTACAAGGCTAGCGTATGATGCAGGCTCCCCTGCTTCATGCTCTCTCATTGATGATAACAAGCTAGATATGAAAAACTTTTGCTACTCTATTGGGCAAAAAAGGAAACTTGACTCATATTAAAACCAACCCGCACCAGTTTGTGGATATGACCTTGGCGAGTTTGTAACAACAATGACTACAGAAACCACAGTACGAAATGAAAATCCTATCACAAGTCCTATTCCTGACGATAAGCCTGAATCATCACAGGAGAGGCAGGTAACACCTGTGCAACTGGCTATTGACCACATTAACATCAGTTACCTTGCGTTTTGTGCAACATGTGGCAAAGAACCATCCTCGACTATTCAACTCTCTTCGATTGAATCAGATTATAAGGCTCTATTTGTCAAGCATCCAGATTTGTCTATCGCGCAGTATATCGAGTACTTGAGCGAATCAAAGTCGTGGCATGCCGAACCTAACTTTCATGAGTTACCAATAAACGCAAATAAAGAGGATAAGCAGAATGCATTCGATGCCAACCAAGATATGAAGTTGATGTATAACCTCGAATCTCTCCTTACCTATTCAGAAAGAAAGGGGAAGTTTATTGAAGCTATTAACGCTTACAACCCTAAGACTATCGACTTTGCGCACACTGATGGAGATAAGATCCGAATCTTGGAAGAAATAATGGGAACTGGCCTCCTCCTGGTAGGTGAAACTCACGGGGTAGTACAAAACTGTGACGTAATATATACACTATCCAAATCACTTGGCATTAGACGGCTCGCCATCGAGTTCCCACAAAACTACCAGTCAAGTATCGAAAAGCCTTACTTACGCCTGAAATTACCTCCTCTCTCAAACAAATCTCATATGACATCATGCAACGATACGACATAGAACAACTAGGCATGGACCTCAACCATATTCATCTCCTTGTATCATTTCACCCAAAATACTCCATTGGCCAATTTGTTCGTATCTACAAAAGCATCACTGCAAAACAACTTTTCCTTTCTCATCCAGCACTACGTAAAAGTCTCTGGGGTGGTGAGTTCTGGTCAGATGGATACTACGTCTCCACCGTGAGTGAACATGCAAACTGGAATACCGTGAAAAACTATGTAAAAAGCCAAGGTATTCCCCCTACCCAACTTACCCTCTTCTAAAAGAAGCACCTCATCCTTTTGTCGTCATGATCATCAACATACCCTGTGGTCTCTGCCACAGGGTTGTTGATTCTTATTTCCACTTCATGGGAGGCAAAATGCATATCTCATAAGCAATACGAGGAAATGGTAGTTAATCTTGATGAGGTTGGTAAGATGCTGTGGGGTTGGAAGAAAAGCTTGAATCCAGATAATAAGAAAAACCGCGCTGGGTAAGCGCGGAAAAGATTACACTTTCGGAGACTGAAGACAAACTCGTTGTTAGGATTCCACTTGTTGTCAGGTTTCGCCCAATTGTCATTCAACCACAGACCATCCTCATTCCGTTCCAGATTGAAGACATTAGGATTGCCGTTCGAGTCGGTATTGTATGACTTGCCATCTTATTCCACTGCTTGCTTAGTCATTAAACAATGAAGAAGCAGAGCTGTATTTTATCTGTGATATAAAATCACCGAGCAAGCCACACCAAGTTTCTTCTTTTTTAAGACACTACGTACATCGCTCCGCAAAAAGCGTGAAGCCGCCTGCGCTCTCAATCTACATATGCCAGAAAGGTCTCAAAAAACCATAGCCTTTTGATATAACCTATCTAAACATAGTATAGCAAAAAAAAATTCGGCCGACCAAAAGGAACAAAGTGTCAAACAATCAAAGGGTCAACGTTTCAGAAGATATTTTAAAAGTGAACTAAATGTCTGAGGGTTTTGAGTTTCAAACTTGCGGAGACGGAAGACAAACACGAAGTGAGGAAGCCACTTGTCGACAGGTTCCGCCCAACAGCCACGCAACCACAGACCAGCCTCACGCCGCTCCAGATTGAAGACAGAAGGACGGCCGCTCGACGCGGTAATCTGTTTCATTCCAACATAAATCCATTCTCTCATTGGTTGGTCCGTATATTGTAGTCGTAGGTGTGGACCGACTTCTGGAGGACATAAGTCCAGTCCTAATTCTTGTGCCTTTTTATATACTTGGTCAATTGTTGGATACCCAGAAAGTCCTAAATCACCAACTTTTAGTCTTACAGTATCGAGTGTTTGAGCTACGGGAAGGGTGGTAAAATCCGGACTTTTCATCATGTCCTCAGCGTGAAAGCTTATATTAATTCCTGCTTGTGTCATCTCATTCTGAAGCCGTTCTTTAGTTTTTCCGCCAATCTCAATTTGTTGCCTTCTGATTTTCCCTTCTGGGAATGAAGTGTATACGTGTTCTATGTTATGCATTTGCAGTCTGTCAAAAATTCCAGGAACAAGTGGACCAATATATGCCCTAGTATCAGGCTGTAATTCTCCTAGGTTGTGCGCAATTTGAAAAGGTTCACAGCCAAACACAACTGGCATATCTAACTCTGGATTTCTTTGATTTCTTTGATTTCTCAATTCCTCAATTCTTGGATCCCTACTATATCCAAATCCTTGAATTGAACTGTCTACTTCATATAAAAAGACAAGCTCAGAAGCATCAAGTAGCGTACCTGCCTGCATTTTGTGGTCTATTTCTGTCAGATGCTTCATGTCTGCAACTTTTTTCTGATACGCTTTTCCATCTGGAAACTCTTCCAGTTTTTGTTCAACTATGGGAGCCACATACGGATCAAGGTTTTGTTCAGGTGCAATCCCGCGCACCTCTCCAATATTACTTCCATCCATCCGAATAACCACTCGAGGAACGACAGATTTTCCATCAGAGTCATTAGAATAATAGACGTAAAAATCTCCACCCTGCAATTGAGCTTGAGCTGTTGATTCACCAACAGTACACCAACCAGTACCGTGCCCTTGCAAAGAGGCTACGAGGGGCATGTGATCTGACCCTTGATCGTATTTCACCCAATGACCACTAGTGTTTACCAATCCTTGTTCATCTGCTGGGGTGACCTTTTCAATTGCGAAGGCATAAAGTTTAGCAAAGTTTTCTCCCCGCAAAAGCTTTTCGAACTCTGGATCGGTATCTTCATTTGCTCTGTTTGCACCTTTTGCAGTATATTTCTTATCCACTGCATCGATTACGTATGCTAATGCTTCACGATTAAGGTCTGGAAACGGTTTGGTTGTGCCTTTTGAGCGCTGTGGATACTGCTTTTTCTCTTTATCGTATTCACCCATACTAAGCACACTGCGGAGTGTCCAGTATTTAAGCGCATCTGGATACGGAGCATCATTCGAGGATAAATAGTCAGTCCATTTATCCATGCTTGTTGTTTGATCTGCAATAATTGCTTCTGTGTTTTGTCTTTTTACTTCCTCCCAGTCTACATGTTGCAGATCTGCTTCTTGTCCACGCTCTCGTATAATACGGCGTTGATTCTCCCAATAACTTTCAGGAATTTCATTTGGTTTTACAATATATTTACCATGGAGAAGCCGCTTTACGGCTTCCATGCCGCGCTCTCTTTGCTGCGGATCTTCTCTGTCCGTAATTTCACGAAAACGATTTAGATAATTTTGAATACGATCGAGAGGGTTTTGAGATACACGGTCCCCAGTACGGGCTTCACTACGTCTTGCAGCCGAGTCTACTTCGGGCGCTTTGTGAAGGTCGTACTTTTGTTTTAGTAGTTGTGATGATGCTTCTGGGTTTCCAACTTCCATATTTAAAATTAACTCACTTTTAATGAAATTATATCAATTTTCCTCACTTATACATACTGCCCTACATTCAACCCTGAATCCGTACGATAGGAGGAATTGATAATTGAGATTGTATCATCAGATGAAACAGCTGCTGTGGTGTCTTAAACCCGAGACACTTCCGAGGTCTGTTGTTGATCTCCCAGACCATATCATCCAGATCGTCTTGAGTGAGTTCGATGAAGCTGGTCTTCTTGGGGAGGTATCGCCTGAGGAGTCCATTGTGATATTCATTGGTTCCCCTCTGCCAGGAAGCGTAGGGATCAGCAAAGTAGCTCACTACCCCTGTCTCTGCTTCGAGCGTTTCATGTTCTGAGAACTCAAGGCCATTGTCATTGGTTGTGGATAATACAGTCAACTTGGTAAATATTGCCTTCTGGGCAGCACATGTACTCATAGCTGTTTTGTCAGGGATGACTCGTGCATGAAGGAATCGAGTCATTCGTTCTACTGGAGTATGGATCACTGGATCCTCTGATTGTTTCCCCACTATAGTATCTCCTTCGTAGTGACCAAAGGTTGATCGAGTTTCAATCTCATTTGACCTGTCATGAATAGATATTTTGTTGGGTATATGAGAGCGATTTGAGATACGTCCGCGTTTCTGTTGTCTTCGTTTTCTCTTCCATGGAAGGAACTCAAAAAGTTTGAGATTTTTCGCTTCTTTTGAGTATATATATTTGTAGATAGCTTCATGGCTGATCTTCCTCAAATTGCGAGTGGTCAACACTTCATGGACAAGGCTTCCTGCTATCTGCTCTGGTGACCAGCCTTGCCTGAGGTGATCAATGACATAGGTATAGGTCTGACTAGTTTTGAAGGTGTGCCTCCCTACATATCGCGCAGTCTTTCGTACTGTGACCATAGTCTCTTGTGCACAGGATGCACAATAGATCCAGGAGCCAGTAGACTCGTCCCACACTCGGTGACGCTTGATATCATCACTGATACTAGACTTTGCTCTTCCGAGCTTTCGGGAGATCTCACCAATTGAGGCTTGTTTCTTGAGCATGCCTTGTATTTGACCTCGATCAAATACCGTGAGCTTTGTAGCGTTTTTCATACGACTGGTATTGTACCCAGGCGTTCGGATTCTCAGTTGAACTAAGTGGTGATATATGAGTTGACGAACTTTGTTAAAATACTTGTTAACCGTATTTCTGTTAATACCTGATGTTATTTCTGTTAATACATGATGTTTTGTGAGTTTGAGTTGCGGTGAAATCAAGAGAAAAACATCTCAATATCTTTTTCAGTTTGTATTTACTAATTGGAGCGTTGTTATGCTTTATATCTCTAGTTTAGCACAAATATGCTAGTCTAGAGCCTATCGTAAAACAGCGGTCAGACATAGAGCCACAGCTGGTCGATATTCGTGACTACCCGCAACGAGCGACAGAAGGTCTTTCTACATCTCTCACTGAAAAATGGCGCCAAATGATTAAAGAAGTTCATGGTCTGGTCATAGTTTCTCCAGAATACAACCATGGAAACCAGGTGAATTAAAAATGCTTTAAGACAATGCCTACGCAGAGTACGAACGAAAGCCGGTTGCCATGTGTGAGGTGTCGAATGGACCCGTGGGTGGAGCTCGCATGCACGAGCAGCTCAAGCTAGTACTGTCAGCTTTCCAGATGATGATCATTAATGCTGCGGTTTATTTTGCATACGTAAATGATCTTTTCGACACATCTGGAGTAATACAAAGCCGTGAGTACTGGGAGAAGCGAGTAAATGGAATGTTAGACCAGATACTAAGATACGCAAAATAATCTAAATTATATTAAAAATCCCGTACGTTTTTATCAGTGGTTTCTCATAGGCCATATCTTCGCAGAGCATCGTTCCTTGCGTCTTTGTGCTCCACTAGGGGCACTGATATAAGTGAAAACCTCTCTTCACCAAGCCATTTTTTCTGATAGACATTATTTTTGTCGTAGTTTTCTGCCTGCAGGTACGGATTGAATATTCTTATTGGTTTCGGGTCAGCACCAACAGAAGCACCCCACTGCCAACCACCATTGTTACTAGCTTCGTCGAGGTCAAGTAGCATTGCTCTGAAATACTCTTGCCCCCATCGCCAATCAACACCTAAATTTTTAGTCAAAATACTTGCCACGATCATACGAGACCTGTTGTGCATCCAACCACTTTTTGCAAGTTGCATCATCGCGGCATCCACGACCTTGTAGCCAGTCTCTCCGCGTATCCACGCCTTAAATCTTTTAAGAGCCTCTTTTTCCTCAACCCATTGTATGTTTCCTCGAAACTTCACCTGGAACTCTTGATTCATCAATTCTCCGTTGTGAAATAAAAGATACTTATAAAACTCACGCCAAATAAGCTCACTTAAGAAATAAATTGGGCCAGCATCTTCATCGCTTAATTTAAACCAATTAATATTTAAAAAATTAGTATCAAAATGCATTAGAATTTTTTGCTTTAAGGTACGGGCAGAAACGAGTCCCCACGCTAGTCCTAAAGACATTTTTGATGTTTTATCTTTTTCAAGACTATCCCTATACTCTTTGTATCCCAGCAGATCGACCTCTAGGTATTTCGTAAATCTTTTAAGACATTCGCTCTCGCTATAATAGAAATTATCTAGACTTTCGAAGTCAGGTATAAAACCAAGCTCTGTATCTATATTTAGTTCGCATTCTGCTACCTTAAAAAAACGATTTTTAGAAAATGTGCTCCAAATACTCTCAAAATTATTTTCTACTTTTAGAGTCCCAATCTTTTCTTCAAAATATTTTATGTGTTTAACATTTACGACAGGAAAAACTTCCGCCATTAAAAATTCTTCCCATACATTTTTTTTGAATGGAGTAAAAACCGAATACTGATTTCCGGCTCCACTCTTTATGTCTTTGCCCACAGTCAATTGATCTTTGAAAACCTCTAAATGTATACCTTGTTGTTTTAATTTCTTTATTTGTTGATAGAAATCCACATATACATCTTCGTTCACAAATACCTTAATTTCACAATTTCTATTTTCATTTTTTATACTTTTATTTATATTTAGAATTGTCTGTGCTCCTTTGCCTTTTACTATTTCAAACCTTTTAAAGTTTTTGGCAAATTCTGGCAAGCATTTTGATAAAAAAAATCTAGAAGGGTAGCCAAATTGAAAATCCGGTTTTGCCTCCGTCATATAGTCCTCCAGAATAAAAATAGGTAAAAAATAGGCACCATATTCCTCGCAATTTTTTATACATGCGAACAGAGCAGGGTTATCATGCAGTCTAAAATCTCTTTTGGACCAATAAATGTTAACTTTCATAACTAAAATTTTCTAAATATTTTTTAGCAGTTACTTGGTAATAGTGTTTTTTTTCTTCACTCATTTTTTTATATTGCACACCGATAAAACCTAGCCTCCCTTTTTTTTGAAGCTTTTCAAAATGTTTACCAACGAAGTTCCAAAAAAGAGCATCCCATATCTTGTCCCATGATCGTGTGTCTGCAATCTTTCCTTTTTTGAAATTACTCATTTTTATTATATAAGATGAGCCTGATATATAAGGCTTTGTTGTTATTTCACCGCCATCCGCATAGAGCGCCATGCTGTAGATATTTGGCACCATAACCCAGTCATACGAATCGATAAACCTTTCCATAAACCATCGGTATACTTGGTCAGGATGAAAACCACATAGATTCATAAAATTACCCAATATCATAAGGCGCGGGATATGGTGATCGAACGCTCTAGAGTTGATTTTTTCGATAGAATTATCTAACGGCAAAATACCGGTCTTTGCAGTCCAAAAACTTTTTGGGATATTTCTTTGTGCGTCAAAGTAGTTTTTAGTTCTTATTTTCTTTCCTAGTGTCATGTATACAAGTCTCATGTACTCTCTCCACCCAATTATTTGTCTCAAAAATCCTTCAACAGATTGCAATAGAAGTGTATTTTTGTTTGCTTCAAAATACGCAATCGTTTCTTTCACGACAAAATCAGGAGTCAGAAGTCCGATATTGAGATATGGAGATAGTACCGAATGAAATAACATATTTTCATTATCTACAACAGCATCTTCATATGGACCAAAATTATTCAGTTTTTCCTTCAAAAACTTATCCAGACATTTTTTTGCATCATAAAAATTTGTTGCATATATAAAATCATTATCAAAAGAAGGGTGTTTAGGTATTTGGGTATTTTTAGGAATTTTTTTTCTATTATCTTCATCAAAACTCCATTTACCACGCAATGGTTCATTATTTTTTTCTATCAGTATAGATAATCGTCTCCGCTGCCATACATAAAAATTTTTCATAAAGTATTTTTGTTTATGCGTCTTTTGGGTAGATAGATAATCATCTATCTCCGAATTTGTTGTAAGAAACATAGGAGATTCAAGTTTCTGTAGCTGTATATTTTGATCCTGCAGAGTTTTAGTGATTTTCCTTTCTAAATAGTCATCGACAACATCATAAATAAATGCTTTTTCTACACTATGTGTATCAAATATATCACTCAATTGGTTTACAATATTTACTTTAAACCCTTTTTCTTCCAAAAATTCTTTGTAGAAATTCATACTTCTTTCATGGAGCTCAATTTTTAGTTTGTGGAAACTATATTGAGTAAAGTAAAGAGCGTCTTTTACTAAAAAAACACGGTCTTTATCCTTGTTGATCTTCGAAAATATGATACTTTTTTCAAAAAGCTGATGTGGATATATAAGAATAATTTTCATATAAAATAGCCATCTATGCTTTCATTATAGCAATTCTACTTGAAATTTAAAAAACCATAAGTTCAACTGTGAATCCGAACGCCTGGGTACAATACCAGTCGTATGAAAAAAGCCACAAAACTCACCGTATTTGATCGAGGTCAGATACAGGGAATGCTCAAGAAACACGCTTCAATTGGGGAGATTGCCCGAAAGCTCGGAAGATCAAAGTCTAGTATCAGTGACGAGATCAAACGTCACCAAGAATGGAATGAAGCTACTGGTTCCTGGATCTACTGTGCCGCCTCTGCACAGGAGGCTATGGTTACGGTACGAACTGCTGGACGATATGCAGGGAGACAACCCTTGAAGACACTTCAGACCTACACGTATGTTGTCGATCACCTCAGACAGGGCTGGTCACCAGAACAAATCGCAGGGAGTCTGGTCCATGAATGTTCGACCAATAGCAACCTGAGGAGGATTAGTCACGAAGCTATCTATACATATATCTACTCAAAAGAGGCGAAAGATCTCAAACTGTACGAATATCTCCCCTGGAAGAGAAAACGACGACAAAAGAAGTATGGACGAGCTGCAGGTTGTGCTCGTATACCTAATAGAATATCTATTCATGACAGGCCTCAAGAGGTTGAGAGTAGAGTAGCCTTTGGTCACTACGAAGGAGACACTATCGTAGGGAAACAATCAGAAGATCCAGTCATTCATACTCAAGTAGAACGGATGACCCGATTCCTTAACGCAAAGATTATCCCTGATAAAACAGCAGCGAGTACCCGTAACGCCCAACAAGAGATCTTTACAGACACACCCGCATTATCTACGACCAATGATAATGGGCATGAGTTTGCAGAACATGAAAATCTCAAGAAGGATACCGGAGTCGTGAGCTACTTTGCTGATCCCTATTCCTCGTGGCAACGAGGAACGAATGAATACCACAATGGACTCGTGAGGCGATACCTCCCGAAGAAGACCAGTTTCATTGGACTCACCCAAGATGACCTTGATGACATGGTCTGGGAGATCAATAACAGACCTCGGAAGTGTTTAGGATTCAAGACACCCCAACAGTTATTTGATCAGATGTTACAATCCCATTTATCAATTCCCCCTATCGTTCGGATTCAGGGTTGAATGTAGGACCATCACGTGCATGAAATGCAAAAGTTGGTGGGTGATATAGAAGTAGATGAATCATATTTTGGACCCAGAAGAATCAAGGGTAAGTCAAGCAAGAGAGGCAGAGGTACGAGATTTAAAAAGGTAGTCTTTGGCATCTATGAGAGGGAAGGCAGTGCATACACTAGAATCATACAAAACTGTAAGAAAAGGACCCTACATGCGGTTATGACACGGAAAATAGCTCTCGACTCTACCATTTACTCAGATTCATGGAAAGGATATAATGGGCTGGTAGATGTAGGCTTTGATAAGCACTTTAGAGTCAGCCACAACAAGGATCAGTTCTCAAAAAGGAATGGAGCACACATCAATGGTATCGAAGCCTTTTGGTCATTTTGTAAAAGAAGAATGTCAAAGTTCAATGAAACCAAGAAGAACTTCCCCCTTCACTTAAAAGAATGTGAATGGAGATGGAAGAAGAGGTCGGAAGTTCAATACCAAGAACTTCTAAAATTCGTTACCAATTTGTCAAAGAGCTAGTCTAGAGCCTAAGTTTTTAATTGATAACCTCCACCAACACTTCATTCCGATTCATCCATGGTGGAGTCCACGGTGCGTTGTAGCCGGCATATGCAGTGCTCCCTTCCGTGGCAATTCCATCGCGAGCAAGTGCTGAAAGCAATTTTTCTTGCATACTCTTAATTCGTGCATCCGAGCGATACCACGAGAATTGCAATACTGCGTATTTCTTGGCAGGAATCATTACGATTTTCACTCTCGGATCATTTGGCGTTGGTAATGTTTCGAGTGTATAGGATCGAGGCATACCAAAAGAGATGGTTTGTGAGTCGCCCTTGTTTGTCGCCACTACCGGCGCGGTCATAGCGATGCTTTCTGATATTTTTTCACCTTCACCCTTTTGGGCTACTACCGGAGCAGTCATGGCGATACTTTCTTTCTTAGTATTTCCACCAAAGATATATCCCGCCACAATTCTAAAACCATTACCCATTGATTCTCCATACGAACCCTGCACAGTTGTCTGCGCGACGATATGTGCTGGATATTCCCGAATTTCATATCCATTCATTTTCTTTAGCACGGTATAGTCCGCTTGTTCGACCCGAGAATCAAAAAATCTCCAGACAGACCAGAGTGAGATGATGACGATGAAAGTGATGATTATATTGATCATATTTTTATAAATAAATTATTTACTTATTACCTTTTGCTCGACTGTGTACCTTACACAACAGGATCAATCTTTACCTCGAAAACGCACTTTCGCTTGACGAATATCAAGAATCTAAAAACAAGTTGGTAAGCTCAAAACAGCATCTCAAAGAGAAATTATTGGCTTTTGAGCAAAAAGCGAATAATCGGTTCAAGCTTACTGAAAAGTTTTTGAAATACAATGTGGAATTGGCAAACGAGCCACGCGTAGCGTGGAAAACTCTTTTCGAAGAATTGCGGAAAGGGCGAGATTCGAACTCGCGAGGCTTTCGCCTGCCAGTTTTCAAGACTGGTGTGATCGACCACTCCACCACCTTTCCAAAAATAGTCAACAGTCATAAGTCGATAGTCGCCAGATTGGGCTTCAAAACAACTAATCGCTCTGATTCTATTATACCAACAGATTCAAGATCAGGCCCGTGATGACAGCACACGTATACCGTGCATACCGACTTTTTCTACATGACTGACGACTGACAGCTTACGACTTGTATCTTTCTTGAGATCCGTGTGGGAATCGAACCCACGCAATAGAAGTTTTGCAGACTCCCGCGTTTCCACTTCGCCAACGGATCACGTGTGCCTATTTTAACAGAAGATAAGACTCAAATGGGCTATACTAGGCCCATATGAATGCACGTGAACTATATGCGAGGTACCAAATCCCTCCCAACCTCCAGGAGCACATGCTCCGTGTGACTTTCGTAGCTGGGCAGATCTGTGATCGCTGGCGCGGACCGCAGCTCGATCGCGGCACCATAACTACCGCAGCGCTCACCCACGACCTGGGCAACTTGCTCAAGTTTGACTTGGTTCACAAAGCTCACTTCCTCGGAAGCGAAGAAAAGAATGTAGAGCACTGGAAAAAGGTGAAGCAAGAGCTGATGCTGAAATATGGCGAAGATGAAAATGTAGCGACCAATGAGATGTGTAAGGAAATCGGCATAGATCCAAAGGCTTTCTGGATCGTCAATAATTGGGGATTTAGCCACTTTGAACAGGTCAAGGATTCACAGAGTTGGGAATACAAAATATGTGTGTACTCGGATCATCGTGTGGGACCCTTTGGGCTCCTCACTCTGGGGGATCGGTTCGCAGATCAACAGGCACGATACAAACTGCAAGGACACCAGTCGGCACATGTATCTGACCAGTTTGAGAAGCTGCGAGACTGTGCATACGAAGTCGAGAAGCAGATCCAAGAGCACGTCTCTGTTGATTTGAATGCCTTGGTCATGCACGATGTGCAGTCAGTTTTCGATACGCTTCTTTCTGTCGCAATTGCATAGTCTTGTGCTCGTTGGATCCTCGCGTTCGCGAGGATGACGGGAACGGAGGTGCAACTCGCGAGTAAGGTGTCAAGAAATCCTCAACAAAACTACGGTATTCTCATTTACATTTACACTATTTGCAGATTGCAAATTGCGGATTGTGAATTTGCACTCGCATTTTGCCTTTTACCTTTTGCATTTTGCATTACCTTCATCCTGCCACAAAGGTCAACGCCTGGCCAGTCTTGCCGGCACGACCGGTGCGGCCGATACGGTGGACATAGTCATCATAAGTAGCTGGCTCGTCATAGTTGATGACGTGAGTGATATCAGGGATATCGATACCACGCGCAGCGACGTCGGTCGCCACGAGGACATCCAGGGTGTAGTCCTTGAAGCTTCTGATGGCTATCTGACGGGCACGCTGAGGCTTGTCTCCATGGATGGATCCTGCCTGCACTCCTGCACGCAAGAGCTTCGTAGTCAGATCATCTGCGCCACGCTTTGTGCGGACGAAGATGAGGGTTTTGACGACGCCATTTTGCTTGAGCAGTGGCTCGAGCATGTCCCACTTGGTTTTACCGTGTGGCACACGGACGACATCTTGGTTCACATTATCGGCGGTAGACGAGGTGGACTTGATGCGGACGGTAACTGGATCTTTGAGAAAGACACTCATCACCTGCGAGATGGCAGGAGAGATGGTGGCTGAGAAAAAGAGCGACTGACGGACGGGTGGGAGGAGGGACACGAGATATTTGATATCTTGGATGAATCCCATATCTACCATACGATCGACTTCGTCGAGGACGAAGACGCTAAAGGCACTGAGGTTCAGCACCTTGCGCTCGATGAGATCCTTGATACGGCCTGGAGTACCGATGACAAAGTGCGTGTGACGGCGCAGACTCGTGATCTGTCGACTCATAGACGCACCACCTATCACCAAGGTCGAGTAGATCTGGATACCGACAGTGAGTGAGGACAGCTCCTGTTGGATCTGCTCGGCGAGCTCACGGGTAGGTACGACGATGAGCGCCTTGGTCTCAGGGTTGTGACCGATTTTCTCAATGGTAGGAATGAGAAATGCACCAGTTTTGCCGGTGCCGGTGTTTGCGATACCTACGACATCCTTGCCTGCCATGATATGAGGAATGGCCTCATCTTGGATAGGAGTTGGATGGATATAGCCTTTTTTCAAGATATTGGCGAGGAGTGACTCATGGAGTGGGAAATCAGCATACTTGGTCGTTGGCATGACTACCTCCTCCACTGGTTTGAGGATAGCAGCTCTGATATAGCGACTCGATGCGATATTTTCAGATCTTCCTCCGCCACGGCGTGCAGGGCCACGGTTGGGGAATCCACGTGTGGGTGCACCATAGCTTGGTCGTCTGCCACCAAATGAGCGAGGACCTGCACTGGACGCATGTCCAGCTGAGGGACGTCCATAGGGACGTGACGAGCCTCCCGAGCGACTGCCAGAACTGCCAAATCGTGAGCGGGTAGGACGGTTTGAAAAAGCTGAAGATACAGGTGAAAACATAGAAAATACTATAAAAATAACATGACTGTAGTAAAAACCCAAGGTCTATCGAAGAGGAATGCCTAAAAGTTGAACTAGGATAGGAACTCCGCTTGTGTCAGCTGGAGTCCTCAATACTGTGTAACGGGAGGATTCTGGCTGAAGATATATACGCGGTGCGTATGTACCAATCGTTTCTTACAATCTAGGTCAGAGTATATCATAAAAAAGGGCGGTGTGGGGAGCAAATGAACCACGCAAATTGACAGTTGATAATTGATAAGGCTCTAGACCAGCATTCTCATGCTAGAATCTAGATATGGATTGTAATAACGGCCCAATCAGTGTGTACTTTGTAAAAAAGATATTGTACTGCTTCTGTCTTGACTTAACCGCTACTCAAACAAGT
>Ga0194035_1000123_pt1 | contig 45644 bp, 40 predicted proteins | sample JunL2320m_MetaG_FD_148680 | JGI IMG/M metagenome (GOLD analysis project Ga0194035, IMG submission 148680) | Anoxic zone freshwater microbial communities from boreal shield lake in IISD Experimental Lakes Area, Ontario, Canada - Jun2016-L239-20m | ecosystem: Environmental > Aquatic > Freshwater >...
CGTACCAGTAGCAGACGACAAAATATCTGACTATATTAAAGACGCGACATTGTCTGTAGAAGACAGAGACTTTTTTAAACACGGTGGATTTGATACTAAAGGTATAGTTAGAGCCGCATGGAACAACGCATTTGGCGGTAGCACACAAGGTGGGTCTACTATTACTCAACAACTTGTTAAGCTTACTAACGACGGCTTTGAAGACCAAAGAACAGTTACACGCAAAGTTAAAGAACTTATTTTGTCTGTAGAAATGGAACGAAGTTTTACTAAAAAAGAAATCCTAACCGCATACTTAAACGTAGCACCTTACGGTGGTATAGAATACGGCGTAGAAGTAGCTTCTCAGACTTATTTTCATAAGTCTGCTAAAGACGTAACACTAGCCGAAGCAGCATTTTTGGCATCTATGCCAAAGTCTCCTACCTTTTATTCGCCTTACAGCCCTGATTTTGGTAAATCAGAATTAATCGCAAGATCGCACTACATATTAGATGTAATGGCAGATACCGGAAAAATATCTAAAGAACAACGCGATGAAGCTAAAAAAGTTGACGTTATAGCCACTGTGCAACCTAGACAACCAAAATATACTGGTATAGAAGCACCATACTTTGTTTTAGCAGCCAAAAACGCCCTTGAATCTAAATACACGGTAAAAAATTATAAACGTGGTGGCTGGAAAGTTACAACAACTCTTGACCTGCCTAAACAAAAAATTGCCGAAGAAGAAGTAGCAAAAGAACTTAAAATAATGCTTGCTAGCCCTAATTTTTATGTTTTTGATACGACCGCTTTTGTCGCCGAAGATGTAAAGACTGGCCAGGTAGTTTCACTTGTTGGAGGTGCAGACTTTAATGATAAATCACGTGCAGGAGAGATAAATTTTGCTCAACAACCATTGCCTCCTGGATCTAGCTTTAAACCTTACGACTATTTATCTTTAATAGAAAACACAACTGACTTTGGAGCAGGTTCTGTTTTGTATGATTCTAAAGGGCCAGTACCAGGTTATCCTTGTACTAAATTTGCCAGACAAAAAGACGGCGGCGACTGTTTACTTGACTACGACACTTTTACAGCGCAAGGTGGCGGTTATCCGGGACCTCTTACACTAAGATACGCTCTTGGTGGTTCACGTAACGTTCCTGCTATTAAAGCCATGCTTATAGCAGGTGTAGACAAAACTATAGAAACAGCTAATAAACTCGGCCTAAAGGACAAGAACGGTTCTGGTGGCTACAAATGTTACGCTGACGAAACTTTAACTACAGAATCCCAATGTTATGCCAGTTCGGCAATTGGTGATGGTGCTTACCTTAACCTAGACAAACACGTACACTCATACGCAACATTGTCCCGAAACGGTAATAAGATTGATCAAAGTTATATTTTAAAAATCGAAGATTCGTCTAACAAAAAAATATACGAATGGACACAACCGATTGGCGAACAAGTAGTGCGCGCAGAATCTGCATATATTGTTGCAGATATGATGGCCGACCCTAACGCTAGTTACTTTAGTAAAAAACCACATCGCTACAACGGTCATAAGTTTTCTTTAAAAACTGGTACAACAAACGATGCTAAAGATGGTTGGTTAATGGGCTTTTCTACTCAGTACGCCGCAGGTGTATGGGTTGGGTACCATACCAGACAAAAAGAATCACGTGCATTCATGGAAACAATGACAGAACCTATTTGGGGCAACTGGATGCGACGCGTACACAACGAACTTAAACCAGAAGAGCGAGTAAAACCTGCAGGTGTACAAACATTGGCTGCATACGTAGTCAGAAAGCACGTAGCTCTTGGATCTGTAGAACCAAGTCCATCTACTGACTTGTTCCCTTCTTGGTATCAAAAACAGACAATTAAGGCTGGGCAAAAACAGGTATTTGACAAAGTATCTAATAAAATTGCGTCAGACTGTACCCCTACTTTAGCTATCGAAGAACGAACAGATGCCGAAGCAGCAGCTTTTTCTGGTGATCCGTATGTTTCTGGGGGTGGTTCTATTCAAGACAAAGACGACGTTCATAAATGTGAAGATATAAAGCCTAGTATTAAAAAATTTACCGTTAGCACTACGTCTGTAATAGGTGTATACAAACTATCGGTAGAAATTGAACAAGGTACGTTTGCCTTTACTAGCGATAAATTTAAGGGAAGCCTTAACTTTAAAATAGATGGCCAAACAATAGATGGTGGTTCTTTAACAATCGACAACGCCGGTTCGTTTACCGTAACCTACAAGTCTTTATTTAACGACACCAAAACATTTACCGCCGAAATATCAGACAGCGTATTGTATTCTGCAGTTGCTAGTTCTGACCCAGTTACGCTGGTTCAGGCAGCACCCTAGTTATATAAATTAGGGTTACTTGGGTAATTTAATTAATGGTTACCGTTTTTGATTAGAAGATTGTTTTAAATGAGCAAAACTCATTTTGCCAGCGACTGTCTGAAGACTGCGTTCGATTATTACTACTTGCTTACTGCCTATTAATTTAAACGCGTTATCTACAACAACCATCGTTCCGTCTTCAAGATAACCAACACCTTGACCCCTGCCTTCACCTTTTTGCAATATTTTTACTTCTTGTTCGTCACCTGGTAAAAACGTAGGTCTAAGCACCTGGGCAAGTTCGTTTACGTTTAAAACTACAACCCCTTCAACTCCGGCTACTTTATTAAGATTGTAATCTGTTGTACATAACTTAGAACCTAGTTTTTTTGCCAAAATAATCAACTGTTCGTCTGTTTTTTCTGTTGATTTAATACTTTCGTTAATTTTAAATCTATCGGCGTAGTTCTTTTTTAATTGTTCGGCTATTTCTAGGCCGTGTCTTGCTCTGGCTCTTTTGTGTGTATCACTTCCGTCTGCAAGCATCTGAAGTTCTCTTAATACAAATGACGGCACAATAATATCACCATCTAAAAAACCAATTTTAATAACTTCTTCTACGCGACCATCGATTAAAGCACAGCTATCTAATATAACACCTGATTTATTTTTTTTAGTTTTTCCTGCAAGTTCTAATAATACAAGGAATAGTCCAGCTGTATTTACTGCCAATAATGCTGTTTGCAATGTTTCGTTCACTTATTATTCCTTTTCTAAGAATGTGTTAAGGGCCTCACGCACGTTAGGTACGCTTGATAAGCCTTTTTTTATTGTACTGTTTTTTGGCCCAATTGCTGTTTCGAATCCTAGTTTTAAAGCTTCTGATATACGTTTTTCGATAAACGGCACATGTCTTACTTCGCCAGAAAGTCCAAGTTCTCCAAATACTACAGCGTTCTTTTTTAATTGCATACCCTTACTTGCACTTGCAATCGCCATAACAACTGCTAAGTCGGCTGCAGGTTCGGATATTTTAATACCACCAACTACGTTAATGTATATATCTTTGTCGGCCAATTTAAGCTTGGTACGACGTTCTAGCATAGCTATAAGCAAATTTAGCCTGTTAATATCAAAGCCACTTGCTGCTCGTTTTGGATAGCCATAAGTTGTAGTGTTTACTAGCGCCTGAATCTCTACAAGTAGCGCACGGCTTCCTTCTATGGTTGCCAGCACAACTGAGCCGTCTGACACTTGACGCTCTGCCAGTAGCGCTGCAGACGGATTTTCGACTGTACGTAAGCCCGATTCAACCATTTCAAAAATTCCAGTTTCGCCAGTTGATCCAAATCTATTTTTTATGGATCTTAACAGCTTAAATCCACCGTATCTGTCGCCTTCTAGCTGTAATACAGTATCAACTGTATGTTCTAAGACTTTAGGGCCTGCAATCGAACCTTCTTTGGTCACGTGTCCAACCAAAATAAGTGCACTATGAACTTTTTTTGCGGCCGACGTTAATAACTGAGTGCTGTTTGTAATCTGACTTATAGTACCAATACTCGAACTTATTTCTTCTACGCCAACAGTTTGAATAGAATCTACAATAACTAAGGAATAATCACCTTCGGAAATCGTACGTGCTATATCGTTAGCACTTGAACTTACAGCAATAGACAGCTTATCTGCTACTGCGCCCAATCTTTTAGCTCTTAACGCTACTTGGTGCGCTGATTCTTCACCACTAACGTATAAAACAGATCCATTTGCAGCTACAGCGGCAGCAACTTGTAGCAAAATTGTACTTTTGCCAATACCTGGTTCACCAGCTACCAATGTGACGCTTCCCGGAACAAATCCGCCTCCCAATACAGAGTCAAAGTCTTTAATACCAGTCGTAATGCGTTTTATGTTCTCGTATTTAACAACATCTTTTAAAGACTGAGGTTCTAATGATCTTCCTGTTGACGCTACTAAAGATTCTGCCGAAACTACTTGTTCTTGTATTGTATTCCACAGTCCGCAAGTCGAACATTTTCCGCTCCATGCAGAATAAGTTGCTCCACAACTACTACACTCAAATCTAACTGATGATTTTTTGGCCACTATACTAACTCCTAAGTTAGTATCATTATACTCTTTTATTTAGCACTAGGCACTCTTGTATCTATGGCATTAAACAATTCTTGTTCTTCGGTCACTATTAAGTTTCTTTGTCCAATAATAACGTTATATGCATTTATTTTAGCTTTTAATTTTGCAATGTCGCTATTGTATTTATTAACAAGCTTTTTATATCCTGGTATTCCTGAATTGTATTCTGCAAAATTCTCTATTTTTAAAAGAGATTGAAGCCGTGAACTTTCGGTATCTATTATTGCTGCTTGGTTTACTAAATCCACATTATAATTGTCGATTTCTGACTTTAAACTTTTTAATTGAAGATCGTATGCCTCGATCTGATTAGTTCTTTTACTAAATTCTGCTTCGTATAAAGTAGATAAACTTACTACTTTTTGCCTATCGGTAAAATATTTTTTGTAATACGTTTCTAGTTCTGGTGTTAAAGTCTTAACTTCGGTGGCCAAAATAGAATGCAGTTCGTTTGGCACAACAGACGGGTCTCTTGATCTGTAAGATTCTATATTTTTTGTAATTCTTTCGTCTTTTAAATCCTTAAATACTGCGTCTGTTAATTTATTTATGTTAGCTTTTTCGGCTGTGTTTAGTCTGTCATATGCGGCGTGCAACATCTCGTGTGCGGCCGTTACTTCTAACACGCCATTTAATCTTTCGTCTTTTACGTTATAAACATATATTCCGCTACCTCTTTTATAACAACCCAAAACAATTGTTTTTTCTGCCGATTCGCAGAAACTAATAAATGCTTGTTTATCCTGAACTGTAGGACGTGCCACATAAAATATTTTGGTTGCCTTGCTAGTCATTGTGGTGTCAGTCGCTAATTTACTAATGTTTGCTGGTGCTTTGTAATTTTTTAAACTCCACATATCATAAATATTTTGCCGTTCGTACATTGCAACAAACGGTGCAAATACAAATAATATAGTAATGAAAGATGTAAAAATACGTTTAAACGGCATATGCTTATTATACCTTTAATTAACGATTATTTTTCGTGTGTTGATGTGAAAGCTAATTTATTTGCAACGACTTTTACGTTTATTACGTCACCCTTATTGTAAGTACTGTCTATAAGTCCTGAAGCTATGTGGTCTTCTATTTCGTCCTGGATTAAACGTCGCATTGGTCGAACGCCATATTTAGAATCGTAACCTTTTAATGACAGCCATTCTTTGGCTTTTTGATTAACTTCTAAAATTAATCCGTGTTTTACTAAACGACTGCGTAATTCGTCTAACTGTACATCTAAAATTAATTGGGCATCTTTTTTAGTCAATGCTCTAAATACGACTACTTTATCGATTCGATTAATAAGTTCTGGTTTCATTAGTTTTTTAAGTTCTTCGTGAACTTTGCTTTTGTTCGCTTCGTGCAAAGCATCAAGATTATCTAAATCTGCTTTAGCTGTAGCTTCAAATCCTAATTTAGCTTCTTTTTGTAGTTTTTCTGCGCCTACGTTGCTTGTCATAATGATTATAGTATTAGTAAAATCAATTTTACGACCTTTAGCATCTGTTAATACGCCGTCTTCTAACACTTGTAATAGCATATTAAATACGTCTGGATGTGCTTTTTCGATTTCGTCAAAAAGTACTACACTGTATGGTTGTCTGCGTATTTTGTCTGTTAACTGTCCACCTTCGTCATAGCCTACATAACCTGCAGGTGCACCAACAAGTCTGCTTGCAGTATGTTTTTCGCCAAACTCACTCATGTCTATTTTTACTAGGTTGTTACTGCTACCAAAAAATTCTTTAGCTAAAACTCTTGCTAATTCTGTTTTACCAACACCTGTTGGGCCCATAAATACAAACGAACCAATAGGACGTTTTTCGCTTGATATTCCGCTCCTACTTCGTCTTACTGCTTTTGCTACTGCAGTTACGGCCTCGTTTTGACCAATTACATGTTTAGCAATATTTTTTTCTAGGTTTAATAGGTATTTTGCCTCGCTATGAATAACCTTATTTACAGGTACTCCTGTAATTCGCGACACTACTGCTGCAATATCTTCGCTAGTAACAACGATTTTTTTAGCAGCTTTTGTTGTTACCATCATAGCGTCTAAATCTTCTTGAATAAGACTAGCTTTTTGCTTTTCTTTTGCGGCAGTTTCGTAATCTTCTGCATCTACTGCTTCTTCTATTTTTAAGCTAACAGCTTTTAAATCTTTTTGTAGTGTACGCACTTGTGGTGGAGTTTTGCCTTTGTCGACGCGTAAATGTGCTGCGGTTTCGTCTAGTAAATCGATTGCTTTGTCGGGCATGTACCTGTCCTGAATATATCGTCCGGCAAGTGTTACTGTGTCTTGTACCACTTCATCGCTAATAGTTACGCCATGAAAATCTTCATAATGTTTTTTAAGTCCACGCAAAATTGCCAATGTTTCTACCGAAGTTGTTTCTGGTACTTGAATAAGTTGAAACCTGCGTTCTAAAGCTGCGTCTTTTTCTATGTGCTTAGTGTATTCGTTGGTAGTAGTTGCGCCTATAAGCTGAATTTTGCCTCGAGCTAAAGCTGGTTTTAATATGTTTCCTGCGTCCATAGCTCCTTCGGCAGCACCAGCACCAACCAAAAGATGAATTTCGTCTATAAATATAATAGTTTTTTTATCTTCTTCAAGTTCTTGCATGACTTTTTTAAGTCGTTCTTCAAATTCACCACGATATTTAGTTCCGGCAATCATGCCTGCTAAATCAAGGGTTACTATGCGCTTGTCTAACATAGCGTCAGGAACATCTTCGTTAGCTATTCGCTGAGCTAAACCTTCGACAATAGCTGTTTTACCAACACCAGGTTCGCCAATTAGTACTGGGTTATTTTTGGTTCGTCTATTAAGAATAGTTATTGTTCGTCTTATTTGATCCTCACGCCCAACAACAGGGTCTAGCTTACCTGCACGGGCTTGCTGCGTAAGGTCAATTCCGTATTGATCGACTATGCTTTTTTTTGATTTTCGGCGTGTTTTAGTTGCAGTGCTATTTGAACTTGATTCATCGTCATAACTTTGACGGTTTAACATACGTTCAAGATCTGAAGTTAAAGAATCTACGTTAACATTCATGCTACGTAGCAAAACGGTAGCGCTAGCGTTTTTTTGGCTAAGAATACTATACAAGATGTGTTCTGTACCGCAATATTCTTGTGCGTATTCTTGGGCAATTTCCCAGCTCATTTTTAGTGTAAGCTTTGCAGCTTCGCTTAATCCTTTTGCACCCATGTTTAAGGTCATTGTTTTTGGATTAAGATTAATAGCCATTCTAGTTTTATCGACTGTAACACCTGCGGTTTTAAGCATTTTTGCAGCCTGTGAATCGTCTTGGGCCAATACGCCCATCAATAGATGTTCTGTTCCAACATATGCACTGCCAGCCGCCCTAGCAATAGCATCTGCATGTTTTAAACTTGCAAGTGCATTGTCGGTTAGGTGGTTTAAAAATTCCTGAAAACTTTCGGCGTCGTTGTTCATAAATAAATAATACTACAGCAAATTAGCACTCGTCAACATAGAGTGCTAATTATGCTTTAATTATCCTTATAATTATTCGCCGTGCTGTTCGATAGCGTCTAATAATGAGTTTTCTAGGTCGCTCTTACGCTTTAGCTTTGGTTTTTCTGGCAATGTAGTAACTTGTTCTTCGGCACTTTCGTCTACAACTGTACCCTTGTCTGGTTCAATGTCAATTTCGTGACCTGTAAGTTTGCTAGCAAGACGTACGTTTTGGCCGCCCTTACCTATAGCAATACTAAGTTGGTCATCTGCAACGTATACTTTTGCTTTACCGTTAGATATAACTACGCTATTAACTTTAGTTGGACTAAGTGCGTTACTAATATACGTAACTGGATTTTCGTCCCAAATAACAATATCAATTTTTTCTTGGTCACCGATTTCGCTCATTACAGCGTTAACACGTGTACCGTGGCCACCAACAAAAGTACCTACAGGGTCAACACCTTTAACTGTGCTAGCAACTGCGATTTTAGTACGTACGCCAGCTTCTCTGGCAATGTTCTTAATCAATACAGCGCCAGTTTCCATTTCTGGTACTTCTGCTCTAAATAGCCATTCTACGAACGCTCCAGTGCCACGGCTTACAATCATCTGTGGGCCCCTAAAACCTTTTTCGATGTCTTTTAAGTAAACTTTTAGTCTTTGTCCTGGGTAGTATCTTTCGCCTTGAATCTGTTCACTCATTGGCATAATAGCTTGCGCTTTACCAAGATCGATTCGAACCAAGCGAGCTTCGATGCGTGATACGATACCGTTAATTACTGTTCCAATTTTTCCTTCATATTCTGCTAACATAATTTCTCGTTCTGCTTCTCTTAAGCGTTGTAATACTACTTGTTTTGCTGTTTGAGCAGCAACACGTCCAAAGCTTTCGACTGATTGATAAATTTCAACCATGTCACCTTTAGCAGCATCTTTCTTTAATTTTTTAGCATCGTCTAAGCTAATTTCGAATCTATCATCACCAACTACAATAACTACTTCTTTACTTATGTAAGCGTCGATTGCACCTGTGTTCATATTAATACTTACACGTACTTCTTGTTCACGGTCACCGTAATCTCGGCGGTAAGCTGCTGCCAAAGCTTGCTCTACAATTTCTTGTACAGATTCTTCTGGTAAGTTTTTTTCTTCGGCTATAACTTTTATAGCTGCAACAAGGCTTTTTAAGTCAAAATCCATATATTTTTCTCCTCTTTTATTAAAAATATCCGGCCATGGTGGTCGGATTAAGTCCCTTCAAGTATACTACATAGTAGTTACAAAACACAAGCAAACAGATAAACACGGGGTAGATGTGAACAAAGTAAAAAGATTATACGAACAATTTCAACCTAGCGCGTATAAGCTATCCTTAGATATTAACGAAGATAGCATGTCATACACCGGCACAGTTTTAATTGAAGGAAAAAAGGTTGGACGACCTAGCCAACGGATTACTTTTCATCAAAAAGGCCTAAACGTTCATAACGTAACTATTACCCATAAGGACAAAACAGGTCACGTCGTTAAGGACATTGCACGCATTAATCCACACAATAGTTTTGACGAAGTTAGAATTCATTCTAATCAAACCCTGTACCCTGGTCATTATGCTATAACTTTAGAATTTTCTGGAACAATTACTACCGCAATGAACGGCATATACCCATGTTTTTACCAAGAAAAAGGAGTTAAAAAACAATTAATTGCCACTCAGTTCGAAAGTCACCATGCCAGAGAAGTTTTTCCTTGTATTGACGAACCAGAAGCAAAGGCAATATTTAACTTAGAAATAACTTCTAGACATACAACAGTTTTAAGCAATACTCCTGTTATTACTCAAAAAACTCTTAAAAATAAACAAATTACCACTTTCGAACCCACTCCAATTATGAGCACTTACTTATTGGCCTTTGTTATTGGTGATATGAAATATAAAGAATCAAAAACTTCTAGAGGAATAGCTGTAAGAACATACACCACTCCCGACAATATTGAATTTACAGATTTTGCACTTGATACGGCTATTAAATGTATAGATTTTTATGAAGATTATTTTGGTATTGAATATCCGCTTACTAAAAGTGATTTAATTGCATTGCCAGATTTTGCTAGTGGTGCAATGGAAAACTGGGGTTGTATTACGTTCCGTGAACAGTGCATGCTTGTAGACCCAAATAACACAAGTATTGCTACAAAGCAGTATGTAGCTATGGTTGTAGCACACGAACTTGCGCATATGTGGTTTGGGAACCTAGTTACAATGAGGTGGTGGCAAGATTTATGGCTAAATGAAGGGTTTGCTAGCTGGATAGAATATCTTGCTATAGATAAGTTGTTCCCTGATTGGCAAATGTGGACTCAGTTTATAGTAGACGAACAACAACAAGCTATGAAGCTGGATTCCCTAGACAATACACACCCCATAGAAGTCCCCGTTCACCACCCAGACGAAATTCGCACAATATTTGATGCTATAAGTTACAGCAAAGGTGCTAGCGTAATACACCAATTGCATAGTTATATTGGTGCAGACAATTTTAAAAAAGGAATTAACAAATATCTAAGTAAGCACGCTTATAAAAACACTGACACTAAAGATCTTTGGGCAGCACTTAGCGAAGCTAGTGGCAAAGATGTGGCCAGTTTTATGCACAATTGGACTTCTAAGCCAGGATATCCAATACTAAACGTATCTAAATCTAAAGATACGCTAACAATAACGCAAGAACGATTTTATAGCGATTCACAGGCTAAATTAAATAAAAACCATACTTGGCCAATACCTTTAAATACTGGTTTAGCTAAATTACCCGAACTACTCACTGATTTTTCTAATGATATAAAACTAGACACCACAGATTCAGTTTTGTTCAATAAAGGAAGGGGTGGATTTTATAGGACTAGTTATGATAAGGAATTACTAGATCTAATTACCCCAAATATTAAAAACAAATCAATCGAGCCACTAGACAGACTTGGATTACTGCTAGATATCCTAGAAACAAGTAAATCCGGCAAAACCAGCACCGTTGACGCAATTCAACTATTAAACAGCTTTTCTGACGAAACGAATGCAGTTGTATGGACTGCAATTGCGAGTTTATTAGGAAGCATAAGGCTAGTTCACGGCAACGACGAACTAAGAAAAATCATTAAACCCTTCATAATTAATCTAGTAAAGTCAGAATACGACCGTCTGGGCTGGGACGAATCTAACGATGATTCGTATTTTGACAAACTGGAACGACCTATAATTTTAGGCCTTCTTGCTTCTGCAGATAATACTCAAATACTAAGTAAGTGCCATGATTTGTTTGATCAAGCTTACAAAGACGTAACAACTGGCAAAAAACAAGATGTTAGCATTTCACCTGACATGAGATCTATAGTATTTAGCACTGTAGCACGCAATGGTGATGCCAAAACATTTGATAAGCTGTTGCAAATGCATAATATTGCTCATTTAAGCGAAGAAAAGCTAAATTATGCGGCAGCTTTAACAGATTTTTGCCAACCCGAATTAATCAATAAAGCACTTGAACTAATAAAAACCGATACTGTAAGACACCAGGATGTATCTTATTGGCTGGCTTATAGTTTTTCTAATCATCATGCAAGAAATGCATCATGGGAGTGGCTTAAAGAAAACTGGGAGTGGCTTAAAGAAAACTTGGGCAATGATCTTAGTTTTTCACGTACACCTATTTATGCGGCAAGAACAAACAGTTCTAAAGAGTTTGCAAAGCAATATATTGATTTTTTTGTTCCCAGGTTAAACCCAGGTCTAGAACGTTCATACAAACAAGGACTAGAAATAATATCTTGGCAAAGTGAATGGAAAAACCGTGACCAAAAAGCTATTATTGAATATTTTACAAATCTTCTAAAAAAGTAATCTGGGATCCCTGATTGTCTATAGATATAGCAGACAAATTGCATTCACCATTATAGCTATTTTTATGAATCCAAAATTCTGCAGCAAAACGCATTTGCTGTAGTTTTTTAGGAGTTATATAGCTAAAACCATCACCAAACACATCTGATTTACGGTATTTTACTTCGACAAAGTATACAATATTATTTTTTTTAGCGATTAAATCAATCTCGCACCATCTAGTTTTCCAGTTTTGATCAATAACTTTATAACCATTATCAGTCAAAAAAACAGAGGCGATATTTTCGCCTCTGTTCCCTATGTCTGTAGTAGACACTGTTTACTATTCTTTTTCTGTAGTAACTTCTGCTACTGCAGGTGCTTCTGGAATGTTATTAACTTCGTTTTTGTCAAAGTCTACGCCGGTTAAACGAGCTGACTTGCCACGTAAGTTACGCATGTAGCCTAGGTAGTTACGTCGAACTTTGCTACGCTTGATAACTTCTACTTTTACAAGTAGTGGACTGTGCATAATATAAGTTTTTTCTACACCTACTCCACTAGAGATTCTACGTACTGTAAAACTGCTAGTGTGACTGTTAGGACGATCAGTACGAATAACTAGACCTTCAAAAGTCTGTACACGTTCTTTGTTTCCTTCTTTAATTTTTTGACCTACACGAACAGTGTCGCCTGATTTTACATCAACAACAGCGTGCTTTTTATACTTGGCTTCAATTTTTTGGATTACAGATTGCATCTTCACTCACCTTAAACTACTATTTAATTTAAATAAATTGTAACACAAATTACCACATAAGGAAATAGGCAAACAATGCATCTTGGTATTACACTATAATAATGGATATATACGAACAAGCATTGCAAGCTCATAAGCAGACTAAGGGTAAGATTTTTACAGGCTTACGAGGAGAAGTTAATAAAGAAAGTTTACGACTTTACTACTCGCCGGGAGTTGGTGGAGTATCTCTTTACGCAAAAGATAGCCCAGATAAATTAAAAGAAGTATCTTGGGTTAATAATTTAGTAGCAATTATCTCGGACGGTTCTGCCGTACTTGGACTAGGCGACATTGGACCTGAAGGTGCTATGCCTGTTATGGAAGGCAAAGCTATGCTATTTAAGCATTTTGCAGATATTGATGCCGTGCCAATTGTATTAAACGTACATACGCCAGATGAAATAGTTAACGTTATTAAAGCAATTGCGCCTAGTTTTGGTGGAATTAATCTTGAAGACATTGCGGCACCAAAGTGTTTTGAAATAGAAGAAAGATTAAAGGCAGAGCTTTCTATTCCTGTTATGCACGACGATCAACATGGTACCGCAATAGTTGTATTAGCAGGACTAATTAATTCTTTGAAACTACTAAACGGAGTGTCTTTAACAGATAGTCCAGTAGTAATCGTAGGATCTGGGGCTGCAGGAACAGCAATTGCTAAGCTATTGTCACTTTATGGGGCTAAAGACATTGTTATGGTAGACAGTAAAGGCATAATAGGACCAAAACGAAGTGACTTAAATGAAGAAAAGAAAAAGCTACTAGTTTTAAACACTAAAGGCAGAGACGGCACTTTAGAAGATGCCGTTGCTGGAGCTCAAATATTCATTGGGGTATCTAAGGCCGGTTTATTGACTCCAGATCACGTAAAATCTATGAAAAGTAATCCAATTATTTTTGCATTGGCAAATCCTGAACCAGAAATCATGCCTGACATTGCTAAATCTGCAGGTGCTTTTATAGTAGCCACCGGTCGAGCTGATTACCCTAATCAAGTAAACAATTCATTAGGTTTTCCTGGAATATTTAGAGGCGCGCTAGACCACGGCATTTCTAAAATAACAGATCAACATAAAATTGCAGCCGCCGAAGCTTTGGCAGGATTAGTTAAAAATCCAACAGTCGACAAAATTATTCCTGGACCATTTGACGAAGGTGTAGTAAAAGCTGTTTCTAGCGTTATAGTTTAGCCTACTACTCTTAAAACTTCTTCTAGGGTAGTTTCGCCACTAATCACTTTAAGTGCGCCATTTTGTAGCATAGTTAACATTCCGTCAGCAACGGCAGTTTCTTCGATGTTTTGAGTAGAAATCGCTGAACCATTTGATTCTAATAGTTTACGTATACCTGCAGTCATTAAAAACTGTTCCCTAAGTGCAATTTGACCCTTAAATCCGTAAGGATTGTTGTCTGTTGGGACAGCTTTGTACAAAGTTAAGTTATTTAAGTCTGGTTTTTGTGTAGCAGGCGGTAGTGATTCTATTATTTTGCGTAATGTTTCTATGACTGCTTGGTCTGGCTGGTAGGGTTGTTTTGTTTCTGGATCTAATTTGCGAACAAGTCTTTGTGCCATAACTAACCTTATAGCTGACACAAACAATGGGTTTTGACCAATAACATCTATTAGCCGAGTTAGTGCGGCTGATGCGCTAGAAGCATGAAAAGTAGAAAGGACTAAATGCCCTGTTAGTGCTGCTTGAAGTGCAGTTTTAGCTGTATCTTGGTCTCTTATTTCTCCGACCATGACAATATCTGGGTCAAGTCTTAGGGTTGCCTTTAATTTATCAGCAAAACTAGTTTCGGTAGAATTTTGGGATGTAACGGATAACTGAGAGATTCCTTTAAAACGATATTCTACTGGGTCTTCGATAGTGATGATTTTTCGTTCGTCGTTATTTAATGTATTTAACATAGAATACAAAGTTGTTGTCTTACCTGAACCGGTAGGTCCTACAACCAAAACCAAACCACTTGGCTTTGCAATAATTGCATCTATCGTTGATCTTTCTGGCGCAGACAATCCAAGACGATCAAGATTGTACATTGATTGATCCATATTAAACAATCGCATAACTACATCCATACCGTTAACGGTAGCGACAGTTTCTAGACGTAGATTAACAGACACTTTATTACCGTCGGCCATTTCGACCTCTTGGGCAATATGACCCTGCTGTGCTTCTGTAGAGGCCGTAGAAACATTTCCAGCACTTGCAATTGCAGATATTAGCATTCTGTATTTTTCTGAGCTAAGTTGAGCTATTATGTGCAAAACACCGTCAATACGAAACCTTACTCTCATGTGATCTTCTTGCGCTTCTAAATGTATGTCCGAAGCAGATAACTTGTGAGCTTGTTGAACTAAATATGCAAGCATATCGTCCGCCTTAACTTGTTCTAGGGTTGTAGATATTTGTTCTACAGCTTTTACCGTATCTGTAGAATTGATTTGTATATCTGTATATTCAACAACCTTAGGCGGGTTATACAATTTCATATAATCCCTATAACCAGTGTCAGATATTATTGCAAAATTAATTTGATGATCTAAAAAACGTTGTTTTAGGTAAAGCATTGATTGCTGCGAAGTGTTTGTAGTAATACCAAAAGTTATATTATGTGCATCGTTAATTAAAGGCACTACACGTAGTTTTTCTAATTCTTCACTGTTTAAAGTGTCTTTATATATTGCTTTGTCGACAATTTGTGTCACATCAACATAGTTTAGCCCTAAAATACGAGCACGTCTTGCCGTTGACTGTTCTTCATCTAACCTTGCATCTTGAGACATTATTACTACTATTTAAGCATAAGCGTAAGTTTTAAGCCATCTTTTGATACTCTAATACATATGACTAATGTAATACTTATCGTTGATAACATCCGAAGCACACACAATGTTGGATCACTACTTCGCACATCTGACGGTCTTGGAATAGAACATGTATATTTGTGCGGAATTACACCCTACCCGCTTTTAAGGGAATCCGAAACAAGATTGCCTCACATTGCCAATAAATTAAACAAAGACATTCACAAAACTGCGTTAGGTGCAGAAGAATCGCAGAGTTGGTCATATATTCAAAATACTGAAGATATAATTTTAAAATTAAAAAAAGAAAATTGGACTATTGTTGCACTTGAACAAACAAAAAATTCAACAATGTTAACAGATTTTAGTATTAAACAAAAAATGGCTATTGTTGCAGGACCAGAAGTTACAGGAATTGACAAAAATATCTTAAACTTATGCGATAGTTCGGTAGAAATTCCCATGAAAGGTAAAAAAGAATCTCTAAATGTGTCTGTGGCTGCCGCAATTGCACTGTTTTGGATAACTAATAATTAATGACTAAATCGACAATACTGTACTAATTATGGTTAAATAGTTGTAACTTATGAAAAAATCTTCTAAAAAAATCATAAAAAACGACAAACCTAAAAAAATTCAAAAAAAACATAGTAATCAATATCTTAAAGTTTACTGGCCGTATATCCCTATTTTTGTATTAGTATTTTCTGGGTTAGGTTTTGGATACAATTGGAAGTCAACAGTAAGTGTTTCTGTAGGATCAAGAGGAGTACTTGCCTACGCAACAGAAATGAGTACAAGCGGCTTACTTTCATCTACCAACTCTCAACGTTCGCAGAACGGTGGAATTGGAGCATTAACGCTAAATTCAAAACTATCAGTAGCAGCACAGACCAAAGCTAACGATATGGTCGCAAGAAATTATTGGTCACACAATACTCCTGACGGTAAAGAACCATGGACTTTTGTTGATGCAGCTGGATATGTGTACCAAAAAGCCGGAGAAAACTTAGCATACGGATTTGCATCGTCTAACGATACTGTGATTGGCTGGATGAATAGCCCTAGCCACAAAGCTAATTTGTTAGATACAGCGTTTAAAGAAGTTGGTTTTGGTTATGCTAACTCGTCATCTTTTGTAGGATCAGGTGAAGAAACAATAGTTGTAGCAATGTATGGTAATCCTTCTAGTTATGTAGCCCCAGCACCAACTTCTGGTACTACAAAAGCAGTTACAGTAACGCCTAAAACCACCACAGAGCCTGCGGCACAACCCACTAAAGACGACACTGTAGTTGCACAACAACAAAACACTGATGCGCAAAAGCCTGTTCCAAGTGACCGCATAAACCAACCAGTTAATACCGATAATGACATACCTGCCTCGCAGCCAACTAAGCGAATAACCCGATTACAGTCAATTACAAATGGCTACGCACCCTGGAGCGCAGCACTATTAAGCGGTATTGTCGTGATAGTTGTTGGTTTATGGGTAATTAAGCATGCAATAATAGTTAAAAAAGCTGTCTTTAACGGCGAAAAATTCATACTACATCATCCATTATTCGATGTTGCTGTACTGTTGTTAGTAGCAGTAGCAATTATGCTAAGTCAAAGTAGCGGTATAATAAAATAATTATTTTATCTTTTTACGTTTTCTGTTCCAAAAATATTAGATAATTCGGTTACAAGTTCGTCGGCCACGACTACTCTCTGTGGCAGTCGTATAGCTTGTTTAGCATCGCCGGAGCCTATTATAAGCACTACTTCATCATTACCTTTATCTTGCATGTCTACGACTTTTTTAAGCTTTTGAAGCTTATCATTGTCACTTGTATCGGCTAAACGTACATAAATTCTATTTAACTGCTGCTTTTTAGGGTCTTTAGAAGACTTAGTAGCAGTTACTTTAACACTAGGTACTTTTATATTTTTACCTAATGCTTGGTAGGCGCTTGCTTGATCAAGCGTTACTATTCGGGCTTCGTCTGCTAATACTTTAAGTTCATTAATTACGTTGCCTTCTTTATCTTTTGCGCTAAGTTTGCCTTTTACAATAACTATTGCATCAGGTGTCCACATATCGATAGTTTGTTGTAATATACTTGGGAACAATATAAGTTCAATGTCGCCGTCTAAACTACTAAGTTTTACAAAGGCCATTGCTTGACCATTTTTAGTGGTAATAACCCTAGAAGATTCTACGGCACCACCAATTATTACTCTTTTTCCGTCCATGTCTTGAGTTAAACCACTTATTGGCATGGTTTGTTCTTCAAATAGAGTTTTAAAGCTTTCTAATGGGTGCTGAAGCAGGTAAAGACCTAGTAGCTCACGTTCCCACTGTAAGTAATCATGTAAATTATAGCCACCATCACCTTTTGTTAAAACAAGCTGCGGCCCATAATCTTTTACTGTTTTTATTTGGTTTCCAAATAAATCCGTCTGACCACTTGCTAGTTCTTTTTGTTTTTTTACTGCAAAACTTAGTAATGTATCTATATTATTTAACAATGTTCCGCGTTCTGTAAAACTATCAAATGCTCCGGATTTAATAAGACTTTCTACGGCCTTACGATTAACTGTACGTGGATTAACTTTACTAAAAAAATCTTCTAAACTTGCAAATGATCCATGCAGGGCTCTGGCTCTTAAAATATCTTCTACTGCACCTGCCCCAACATTTTTTATTGCCTGCATACCAAAACGAACTTTATTTTCGTTTGGTACTACTGCAAACTCCATATAGGATTCGTTTATATCTGGCGGTAGGACTTTTAATCCCATGGCTGTACATTCTGATATTTCTATAGATAATCTATCGATATCGTCGTAATCACTAGTCATAAGTGCAGCCATAAATTCTGCTGGATAATGTGCTTTTAAATATGCCGTTTGGTAAGCGATTAATCCATAGCAAGCTGCATGAGATTTGTTAAAACAATAGTTAGCAAATTCTTCAAGTTGATCCCAAAACTTTTCGGCTACTTTACGGCTTGCACCGCTGTGACTGAGTGCACCTTCGACGAATTCGACTTTTACTTTACGCATTAAGTCTATGTTCTTTTTACCTACTGCCTTACGTAGGGTATCGGCTTGCCCACCGGTAAATCCACACCACTCCTTAGAAATCTGCATAAACTGTTCCTGATAAACTAAAATTCCATAAGTACTACTTAATGAATTTTTCATACCTTCGTGCAAATATACAATTTTTTCATCACCATTTTTTCGGTTAATAAAGCTGTCAATAAATTGCATAGGTCCAGGACGATACAGTGCGACCATGGCAATAATGTCTTCAAACACACTCGGCTTAAGTTCTTTTAAATACCTTTTCATGCCTGCTGATTCAAGCTGAAAAACACCCGTAGTTTCACCTCTTTGTAGTAACGCATATGTATCACTATCGTTTAAAGGAATAGTATTAATGTCTATATCTACATCGTGGACTCTTTTAATGATTCTTAGTGCATTTTTTATAGTAGTAAGGTTAGACAGCCCCAAAAAATCCATTTTTAATAAACCAAGTTCTTCTATTGGGCCCATTGAATATTGGGTCGCTACAACCCCTTTTTGAGCCATTTCTAGTGGTGCGTATTCAACGATATCGCTAGGTGCAATAACAACTCCAGCTGCGTGTACGCCGTGGCTTCTAATCGTTCCTTCTAGTTTTACTGCTAAATCAAATACTCTGGCACTTTGTTCGTTAGTTTCGTTTTCTATTTTTAGTTCTTGATTTTCTACTAATGATGTCTTAAGAGGAATGTGTCTACCCTGAACAGGAGGTGGAATCATTTTAGCTAATCTATCAGACTCAGAATATGGCACACGAAGCACACGAGCAACATCTCGGACGGCATTTCTGGCCGCCATACGACCAAAAGTTACAATGTTTGCTACCCTGTCAGAACCATACTTTTGTACGCAATATTGAATAACTTCGTCTCGTCTTGTGTCCTGTATGTCTATGTCAATATCGGGCATACTAATACGGTCAGGATTTAGGAATCTTTCGAACAATAAATCGTATGCCAGTGGATCTAGTTCTGTAATTTTAAGTGCGTAGCTAATTATAGAGCCCGCGGCACTTCCTCTACCAGGCCCAAAAACTATGCCTTCAGCTTTACCCCATCCAATAAAGTCTGCAATAATCAAAAAATATCCGTTAAAACCCATTTGATCTATAACGCCAAGTTCGTATTTAGCACGATCAGCTACATGCGTTGGCAATAGATTTTGTGCTTCTTTTATTGTAAGTTTTTGAGCCTCTAGCTCAGATTGTTCTGTGTATCGCCATGCAAGGCCTCTGTAAACATTTAAGTCTAGGACTTGTTTTTCTGTTACACCTTTTGGTAGCGGAAATTTTGGTATTAAAATTTTACCTAAATCTAACTTAATTTCACATCGATCTGCAATTTCTTTAGTATTAGAAATTATCGATGGGTCTACACTACTCCATCTTTCTATAAGTTCCTTTGGGTCTGTTACATGTAGTTCAAAGTTTTTTAATGACATTCGATTGTCTTCATCTAAAAATGAACCCGTTTGAACGCACAATAATATTTCGTGAGCTTCTTGATCTTGATGCGTTAAATAATGAGCATCACATGTCACTACAAGCTTAATAGATAGTTCTTTAGATAATTTAATAAGGTTTTTATTAACTTCTACTTGTTCATCCCATTTGGCAGGATGATCTTCGTGACCGTGGTCTTGGAGTTCTAGGTAGTACCTGTCTTTAAATATACTTTTGTACCACGTAGCAATTTCTTTAGCTTTATCGTATTGACCCTGTCTTAACGCATCACCTACTTCGCCACCAATACAAGCGCTAAGAACAATTAAACCTTCATTATATTTTTCTAATAAATCATGGTCAATTCTGGGTTTATAATAAAAACCCTCTAAGTTAGCAATTGTAGAAAGCCGCATTAAGTTTTTATAACCTACGTTATTCATTGCTAGTAGTATTAGGTGGTAATTGCTTTTATCTTTACCGGCATCTTTATCTGTATGACTGCGCGAAGCAACATAAGTTTCCATACCTATGATTGGCTTTACACCCTTAGAATTAGCTGCTTTATAAAATTCAATAATTCCAGATAAAGTACCGTGATCTGTCATTGCAATAGAATTCATGCCCATTTGTTTTACGGCGTCTAACATAGGCTCTACTTTTTGTAGACCATCCAACAAACTATAGTGAGTATGGTTGTGCAAATGCACATAATCACTAGGTTCTAGCTTTGTTTTGTTTTTATCCGCCATTACTATAATAGTATAGCGTTTTTACCGTTGATTAGACTATTTTTTAAAGAATTTTTTTAAACTATTTAAAGAATTTAATGCGTTCTTTACAGCTAAATCTAAATCTTCGTCGTTACTATTGCCACTTCTAACAGCTGCTAACACACTGGCTGCTTGATCCCTGGATTTTGTAGCTGAATCTACGACTGTTTTAGCTTCACTTTTAACTTTAATGCTTGCAGTTTTTGCAATTTTTTCTGCTTTAATTATTTGTTTTGTTAAGTCGTTATGAGCTTTATGCAATGCTTTTTCGGCTTCCTTAACAGCTTTTTTTGTACCTAATCTAATATCTTCACGAGTTTCTTTACCAGATTTAGGGGCTACCAATAATCCTGCTACTAATCCTACAGCTGCCGCAAATGCAGTACCGATAAAAAATTTTTTATTCTTGGACATAATATTATTTACCCTTCTTACTTTTAGATCGAAGTTTTTCCCATACAGAATTTACTATTCCAGCTGCCATAGACCCATTGGCGACTGTTTTTAGTGTGTCGGTTATTGCTTCTACGTTTTCTACGGCGTTTCTTGCGCTATCTGTGGCGATACTTAATTTTTTTAATAATTTTATAAAAATTACCGTAGCAAAAATCGATAAACTAAGTAATACAAATAAAGTTACAGAAAGTATAATGACGAGTATTTTTAACGAATCCATAGTTTAAGCGTACTCCTTAGACTTAATACTGTCTACAAAATGCCTTTAATATATGCCCTAAATCGGTCACCGAGTTCTGGGTCTTTTAACGCTATATCAACTATTGTTTCTAGGTAAAGTTCTGGGCTTCCGGTATCGTGATAATCCCCTTCAATAAAACAACCGTAAACTTCGTCGCTATGAGCTAGTTCATTTACACTGTCCGGCACACGAATTTCACCGTCGGCAGCAACTATTTCTTTTTCTAGTAGTGGCAATATATCTGGCGTTAAAAGGTAACCACATACTACAGCAAAATTACTAGGTGTTTTTTCTGGTCCTGGTTTTTCTATAATTTGCTTAATCCTAAATGTCTTGTCATCTATTTTGTCGCCTAATTCAACCATTCCATATTTAGTTGAATCTTCTAATTTAACTTCTCTTAGTGCAGCAATTGTTTTGCCCGTTTTGTTATATGCTTCTAACATTTGAGAAGCACACGACACGTCACCTGTAAAAAAATCATCAGCAAAAAAGTAAAAAAATGGTTCGTTGTCTATAAGATGAGCTGCGTTTAAAACCGGTCTGGCATTACCTTTTGGTTCACCTTTTTGTCGTACATAAACAATATTAGCAAGTTCGGCAATTCGTCTTATTTCTGAAGCTTGATCGTCTTTACCTTTACTAATAAGTTCTTGTTCCAACCCCATAGCTCTGTCAAAGTGGTCTTCTATAGCTCTTTTACCCTGACCAGTAACTATTATTACGTCTGTTACGCCAGCTGCAACTACGCCTTCGACAACTACCTGTATAACCGGCTTATCTATTATAGGCAACATTTCTTTTGGTATAGCTTTAGTTAAAGGTAAAAATCTTGTTCCGAATCCTGCAGCTGCAATAACTGCTTTTCTAACTTTTGGCATTTTATGCTCCTAGTTGTTTTTTAATTATTTCCATCACTATGCCAGGGTTTGCTTTTCCACCGCTAGATTTCATTACCTGTCCAACTAAAAATCCTATTGCTTTCATTTCTCCGTTAGCTACATCTTGTGATGCTTTTTGATTGCTAGCTAATACTTCTGAAACTATTTTTTCTAGTTCGCCTGAGTCTGAAACTTGAAGTAAGTTTTTTGATTCTGCAATTTTAAGAGGATCACTATTATGAATTATAACGTCTAGCAATACTTCTTTTGCTGCTGTGCTACTTAATTTATTTTCGCTTAACATACTTGCTAAAGTACTTAAATGTGATGATGCTTCAGCAACCTGCAACCAGTTTACATTTTTGTCGGATACCATTTTTTGTACCGGTCCACTTAACCAATTAGCAACTGTTTTTGCAGTACTGTCACCGTGCGCGTCTTGTATGTACATAAGTAAATTAGCAATTGCAGGTTCGTCTAAAATTGTTTCTATTTGAGAAAATTCTAAACCTATAGATTTAAAATTATTGCGGATTTGAGTTGGTAAAATAGGCATGCTATTTTCGATGTTTTTAATATAATCTGTTGTTAATACAATTGGTGGAATATCTGGATCTGGAAAATATCTATAGTCATGTGAATCTTCTTTACTTCTTTGGCTGAATGTTTTACCTGAATCGTCTAGCCAGCCACGTGTTTCTTGTACAATTTTTTCGCCGGATTCTAGTACTTCTATTTGTCGTTTAATCTCGTAATTAACAGCGTCATTAACACTTCTAAAACTGTTTAAATTTTTAGTTTCTGTTCTTGTTCCCATTACATTAGGATCCTTAGACACGCTAACATTAACGTCAAATCTCATATTTCCAAAAAATAAATTTACATCTGATACATCTGCATATTTCATTAATAAATGTAGTTCGTGTGCATAAGCTTTTGCTTCTGCTGAGTTATGCATACAAGGTTCGCTAACAATTTCTAATAATGGCGTGCCTGCGCGGTTTAAGTCTACTAGTGAATAATCTTTACCTGCAGGGTGGGTACTTTTGCCAGCATCTGATTCAAGGTGCGCACGTGTAATATCAAATACCATCTGAACACCCTCTACCGCTGCGTTTACCTGACCACCTATAATAATTGGTTGATCAAACTGAGTAATTTGATACCCCATAGGTAAATCAGGATAAAAATAATGCTTTCTGTCGAATTTACTAAAAGTTTGGGGTGAAGTTCCTAATGCAAATGCTGCTCTAGAAGCTAGGTCCACAGCTTTTTCGTTTAGTACAGGTAGTGCTCCTGGAAGCCCTAAACATATATGACTAATTAATGTGTTTGGATCAGCTGCTCTGGCATCGTTATCGATGCCTGCAAATAACTTAGTCTTAGTTTTAAGTTGAACATGGCATTCTATGCCTATAGTAGGATAATAGCCGTCTACTAAATATTTATCATCAACCATTATAATGCCCCAAGATCTTTTAAAGCCTGACGTATACCAACAAGGGCATCCATGACGTCTTTTTCTTTTAAATTAACATCGTGTTCGTGAACTAATCTGTTTCGCAATTTATGTGCGATCCATACTGCTTCGTTGTTGCTAATTTTGCGCTGTGCCGATACTAATCTTTCGCCCATAGATTTACCTTTAAAGCTGCGCTTTTTTAAAGCAGTATCAAGCAATTTGTCGGCGTTAATTATAGCTAACGGCCAAGTATCTTTGTTGGCGCACATTGCCTGAAGATATCTCCATTCTTTAACAAAATATTTGTGGTTTAATTTTTTTGGAACTTTTTTATTAACTAAGCTAATAATAATTAAAAAGGCCATTCCAAGTAATGCAATAATTAATAAATTAATAATCATTTTATCAATCCTTCAAATTCAGATGCTAAAATAAGCAAATCACGGTCTTTTTGCTGCGGTGCCATAATCTGAAGTCCTACCGGCATATCGCCAGCCAAACCAGCAGGAACACTAATTGCTGGAACTCCAACAAGATTAGCTGCTACAGTCATAATATCTATTAAATACATTTTTAATGGATCGTCGCTATTCGCTCCAATTTTAAATGCTACTTCTGGTGTAACAGGACCAATTAATGCATCTACACCTTTAAATGCATTATTAAATTCATTAATTAATTTTGTTCTAACGGTTTGTGCTTTTTTGTAATAAGCGTCGTAATAACCACTGCTAAGTACATGTGTGCCGATCATGATTCGTCTTTTAGCTTCGGATCCAAAACCTTGACTTCTAGAATTTACGTAACTTTCTTCAAGTGTTTTTGCATTTAAGTCATTATGGCCAAAACGTTGACCGTCGTATCGGCTAAGATTACTGCTAACTTCTGCCGGTACAACTATGTAATAAACGGCAAGTGCCGTAGGTAAACTAGGAAGACTTACGTCTACTATGACTGCGCCAGCTTTTTTAAAAATTTCGATTGATTTGGTTATGACTTTTTTTACTTCTGGATCTAGTCCTTCGCCCATATATTCTTTGATTACACCAATGCGCATACCGCTAATATTTGATTTTACGCCGTTTAGTTCGTAACCTTTAGGATCATTGTCTATTGTAGTGCTGTCTAATAAGTCTTTTCCTGACATTACGTCTAGTACAAGTGCTGCATCTGCAACGTTAGTTGTAATAGGTCCAATAACGTCTGTACTGCTAGCCATAGCAACTACGCCGCTTCTACTAACTAACCCGTAGGTTGGTTTTAGCCCGACTACTCCACAAAAACTTGCCGGCTCGCGTATACTGCCACCTGTATCGCTTCCAAGCGCAAATGGAGCAAGTCCTAGCGTTACTGCAGCTGCAGATCCACCGCTACTACCACCAGCTACTCTTGTTTTGTCATGTGGATTTTTAGTAACAAAAAAATCACTATTTTCGGTACTTCCACCATGAGCAAATGCATCCAAGTTTGCTTTTGCAACGCATATAGCTCCTTCGGCTTCTAATTTTTCTATAGCCGTAGATTGGTAAGGTGCGTTAAAACCTTTTAACATATTGCTGGCTGCTGTAGTTTCTGATCCAAATGTTAAAAAATTATCTTTTGCAATAAACGGAACACCAGCTAACCTACCAACTTTTTGGCCTTTAGCAATTTGTGCATCTATAAATTTAGCGCGTTCAATAGATCTGTCTTTTATTACAGATATAATTGCGCCGAATTCTTCGTTATCTTGAATTAATTTTAAAGATTTGTTAACATTCGCCAAAGCACTTGTTGTACCATTTGCAACATCACTTGCTTCTTGTTTAATAGATTTCCAATGTACCACTTAAATCATTCTCCGAACTTTAATATACACACCTTCGCGTACTGGTACATTCTTAAGTAGTTCCTCGTTAGATACGCCATAGTCTATTATTTGATCTTTTCTTGACACGTTAACTAACCCACTTACCTGATAAGTAGGCTCTAGCCCACTAACGTCTACGTTATCTAAATGTTTTACATAATCTAAGATACTACTAAGTTCTTTTTGGTATTTTTCTACTTCGTCGTCGCTTAATTTAAGACGAGCTAGGAAAGCCAATTTTAAGATTTCTTCTTTGGTTAGTTTTGACATTTGATAGTATTATACAAATATATTAGTATCTTCGCTAGTTTCTGAACTGTAAATTACTACATTTTAGATTCTATTTCGGCAATAGTATCTCTTAGGTCGGCTGCTTTTTCGAATTCTAGATTAGCGCTTGCAAGATTCATCTGTCTTTTTAGGTCTTTCACTAAATGGCTATATTCTTCTTTAGGAATCTTTTTTAAGTTTATGTGTTTCTTTTTATCGGTCGCTGATTCTTCGTGGTTCATTCGCTCGGCTATCATTTTTTGAACACCAGTTGGTGTAATACCATGTTCAGTATTATGATCTTCTTGGATTTTGCGTCGCCTGTTGGTTTCGTCGATTGCTTGTTTCATACTGCCGGTAATACGATCGCCATACATTATTACTCGACCTTCTTCATGGCGCGCTGCTCTACCTATTGTCTGAATTAAAGCTGGTGCGCTTCTTAAAAACCCTTCTTTATCGGCGTCTAATATTGCTACCAAAGAAACTTCTGGCAAATCTAGACCTTCACGAAGCAAGTTAATACCAATTAATACGTCATATATACCCAGCCTAAGGTCACGTAAAATATCTGTTCGTTCTAACGTTTCTACGTCGCTGTGTAGGTATGCAACTTTAATACCTAGTTCTTTCAAATAATCAGTTAGGTCTTCGCTCATTCGTTTAGTAAGAGTAGTGACCAATACTCTGTGGTGTTTTTCTAGGCAAATTCTAATTTCGGCAATCAAGTCGTCAACCTGATGCGTAGTTGGCCTAACTTCGATAGGAGGGTCCAACAAACCAGTAGGTCTAATAACCTGCTGAATCGGCTCAGGACTACGCGACAATTCATACAATGCCGGTGTTGCACTTACATAAACAACCTGATTAACGTGACGCTCAAATTCTGAATATGTAAGTGGGCGGTTATCTAGCGCACTTGGGAGCCTAAAACCATAGTCAACCAATACTTCTTTTCGAGCCCTGTCACCGTTATACATTCCCCTAATTTGGGGCATTGTCATGTGGCTTTCGTCTACTAACATCAAGTAATCATCAGGAAAATAATCAAGCAAAGTTGCTGGTTGTTCGCCTGGTTCACGGTCGGTTAAATATCTACTGTAGTTTTCTATACCCTTAACAAAACCAGTTTGCTCTAACATTTCTAGGTCAAACCTTGTGCGTTGTTGGATTCTTTGTGCTTCTATTAATTTATTTTGGCTGTTAAATTCTTTTAATCTATCGTCAAGTTCGAATTGTATTTTTCCTAAAGCAACCTTTAATTTATCGTATGGCGTTACATAGTGACTACTAGGATAAATAGTTACTTCAGCGGGTTTAGACAAAACTTCGCCTGTTAGTGGTTCTAGCTGGGTGATTCGTTCTACGACATCGCCGTAAAATTCAATCCTATACGCCAATTCTTCACTGGCAGGAAAAACATCAATTACTTCACCCCTTACTCTAAAAGTTCCACGATGAAAATCTATATCGTTTCGTTGATACTGAATATCTGTAAGTTGACGAATAAATTTGTCGCGTAATCTACGCTCACCAACTTTTATAGTTTGCGACAAAGCAGAATAATCACTTGGACTACCAATGCCGTATATACAGCTAACACTAGCTATAATAATTACGTCTTTTCTGGACAATAATGAGTCTGTTGCAGCGTGACGTAGTCTATCGATTTCTTCGTTAATATCACTGTCTTTTTCTATATAAGTATCGCTTCTGGCTATATAAGCTTCTGGCTGATAATAATCAAAGTAACTTACAAAATAATGAACCGCGTTATTAGGAAAAAATCTTTTAAATTCTTCATAAAGTTGAGCAGCAAGAGTTTTATTGTGACTTATAACTAATGTAGGGCGTTGAACATTTTGAATAATGTTAGCCATAGTAAAAGTTTTACCTGACCCCGTAACACCAAGCAAAACCTGTTCTTTTGTGCCTGCATTAAGCCCTGCAGTTAATGCCGCAATAGCCGTAGGTTGATCCCCTGTTGGCTTATATATACTCTCTAATTCAAAAGGCAAATTTGTCATTAATCATATTATACCAATAAAGTACGTATGAAGGGTTAATTAGCCACTGTGTCCATTGTAATCTTGTTTTAAAAACCACTCTTGTTCTATAGCTTTTGTATCGATTCCGTCCATTTCTTTGTCTAGCATGGCTATAATTTTAGCAACTAATTTTTCTGGATCATGGTCCATTACCACTAAGTGTTCGTTTGGTGCTTTAAGTTTTTCCATTAAAAGTGGAATGAAATCGGCAGCCCCGCCACTTCCCAGCAATACACCGCAAGGCATTCGGTTTTCTAATGCTGAAGTAAATTCATGTAATGATCCAAAGCGACCGCCAAGTGTTATTACGGCATCACTACTTTGTACCAAAAAAAGGTCACGTCCTACATAATGCATTCCTGTAAAATTAACAAAATCGTAAAATCCTATTGGTAGCCTATATTTTCGTACATGTTCGCGTAAACTTGCGGCAGGGCTAAAGCCAATACTTACACCACCTGCTTCTTTTGCGGCTTTAGCTGCATATAATGGTAGACCCACTGTTGCACCAGTAGTTAATACGTGTCCAGCTTTTGCTATTGCTGCGCCCAGTCTTGATGCAAGAAGATGAGAGTCCTCGACCGTTTCGCCCGATGCCGCTCCGGACACACATATAGAATAATTCATTAAGTATTTTCTCTTTTACTGGTTATGCTTTAAGCATACACTAGATTAGTTTCTATGTCAGTTAATTTATAAGCTTCGTCCTGAAAAACTCTTAAAAATGGTGGTTTTTCTAGATATCGCTCTAATAATTCGTCATGTACCGTTTCTTTTACAAAAACGGTTCTTGAATCGTCTAAATTAATATCAAATAATAACGAAAAACATACATCCATAATGTGAAGTGAAACTACATGATCATTAGAAACAAATGCTAATTGGTGAGTTTCTTTCCAGAACGAAAGATCCGGGCATATTTTACTTAAATGCGATTCTATGGACATCCAGGACAAATCCAATGGCGTAACATGTGGTCCTAGTTCATTTTGTAAATAATTTGACCTACCAATTAACCGGTGCATGTGATGCCAATAAATTTGTTGACTGTGCATAGTAAATACGGGAATTTGACCTTGTTGAGCAATAGTTTGTACGTGTATATGAAGATTGGGGTCTAATGTTCTAAGCTTTATGTAAGCCGAATGCTGTTTAATGTGTCTTAGTTCTTTTAAAATTAACGACATCGACAATATAGCTAATCCTTTTGTATTAGTAATAGTAACCGGCAAAACTATAAGTGTATTTATTTCTGGCATAGAATACACGGGGCTAGTATGCTTTTTCATAGCACCAGATATTACGTCCCATCTTTTTTTATCAAAACAGATTAATTCAACCGGTCTTTGTTCAAAATCAGAGGGACTCATTTTTTTCATTGCATGTAATATTTTATGCCTAAAAGATTCGCCTTCTACTAGCATTGCTATAGAATATAATTCCAAAACTGATTCACGTTTTAATAAAGATAATTCGCTTCTGTAATGAAGTATTTTTAAGGTCTTGGTCATTTTTGTGGTTAACAGCATCTTTTTTAAAGCAGATTTTTTAATGGACCATACTTCTTGGTCTTTAGCAAAAGGACGCAATTGTTCAGATATAGAAGTTAATATTTCTACAGAACCTGCAGATTCTTTAATTCCCAATACTTTTTTTAATTTATTTTCGTCTTCTAAAACTCTAAGTTTTAGTGCATTATACAATTCTTCGGCAGTCGTATCATTAGGATCAAGGCCAAGTTCGTGAAGTTTTTGATTAACACCTATGCGTATGTCATTAGTAAGACGAATATCCACGCCAGTTTGAAGTGTTGCTTGTTCTAATTTACTAATACGGTTACTAAAAACCGCTTCGTTAATCTGCAATATTTTAGATAGATACTTTGTCACTGCCCACCTCGTTTCACATATACCGTAACACAGAATGACGTTAATGGTAAAGCTAGTGCTTGCATACTATGTTCTACCACTGTTATTCTTAGGTAAATGAATGAGTCACGATTAACACTTACGGAACACAATACAATTAATGAAGCAGTATTACATGCAGGTGCGTCTGACGCTTCTACAATTATGCACGGCGTTTTAGGCGGAGTTGTTGCCGGACACGTTTTACTTAACTCTGAACCAAATTGGGTAGAATTTGGCATGCATACTTTTGCAAGCTCGCTAGATTATATTGACGGTCATTTAAAAGACAAAGCCGTAAAATTAGCTAGTAGTGTTTTACTAACAGAAAACCGATCGCTTAAAAACAAAGCAAACCATCCTAATAAGGAAGAATGGCAAATTCTTAATACTTATGACATTAAAGACAGGCCACAGTTAGACGAAAGAATAGATAAGGCGTATTTTTACGTAGTTATGGCTGCTTTAATAAAAAGAGCTAAAAATAACGGTAACCATGGAACAGTAAAAATGTTAACCGCGAATCTTGGTATAGTATTGGCCAGAGACGGTATAAAAACACACGAAAGATTTGAAGCAGCTAAGCATAATATTTCTACACATGCTACAAAAAGAGGTAAAAATAAAACCAAATGGCAAAGCATAGGTCTAGGTGTATTAACATCACCACTCGCTAAAACAGCAGCCGGTAGAGCAATTGGTGTATCTATTATTAGTTTAAGTACAGGCTTGGGTTTAAACGATCTTAAACATTACAAAAAAGACGTTCATTATTCTAAAATCAGACTAGGAATCTAAGTTACACTAGAAACGTTCTGGATGATACCAGTCGGGTGCGTTTCGTAAGTAGTAATCTATTTCATCGGAAGTTAATAAACCAGCCTGAGCACCTACGTGCTGTACTACGTTCATAGAATTAATCGGTGCCCAAAGCAGTGCTGCTTCTAGGGTTGCACCCTTAGCTAAGGCCGCAACTAACGCACTTGCAAAGCTGTCTCCTGCTCCAGTACGTTCTACAGGAGGTGCTGGATCTGGATAATTAGGTATCTTAAATCTGTTTTCGCCGTCGCTTGCATATGCCCCATCAGGACCGTCTGTAATAACTACAATCTTTGGTCCATAAGCATGCATTCTGTTCATTAAATCATGAATATCATCGTAACTTCCGCCTGTAACAATAACAGCTTCTTCTCTATTAAGAACTAATACTTCTGTTTTTGCGTACAAGTCTTTAAGTCGTTCGACGCCAGCTTCTATTTGGAATGTTCCTGGCTGAAAAGCTAACTTAACGTCAGGATGATCATTTAACCATTCAACGACTTCGTCATGGTAAGGTAATGCATTTTTACTAATACTACTAAAGTAAACCCATTTAGGAATGTCATTAGCCCTGAATCTTGGCCAGTTATATTCGTATTCTTCGTGCTTTATAAGTATTGTACGTTCGTCTTTGTACCATAAAACATAATGATAATTAGAAACTTTATCTTTGTTAACATGTACAAATCTACTGTCTACATTTTTTGTATGAAGTGCGTTAATAATGTCTCTTCCCCAAGAATCAGACCCAACGTTAGATACCAAACCTGCATTTAATCCGAGTTTTGCAAAACTAACAGCTGCGTTAGCTGCGTTGCCCACTGCTTCGATTACCTCGGCATGGTCAAAAGGTACTTTCATACCATATGGCATAGCCAGGATTTTATTACCGTGCTCGTCTTTATAGGTTGTCGCTTGGTCGTCTAACAGCTTTATAAAAGCGTCTGTTACTACATCGCCAATTGCTAGCACGTCTACTTTATGCTCAGTCATGTTAAATTTTTGCCTTTCCAGCACTGTTAAACAATTCAATTTTGGATTCTACTACTTCTTGCACAGCGTCTTCTACCAGTCCCATAAGTTTTACTACTGCATATTCAGATTTATTGTCGTCTAATACTTTAACAAGAGTGTCTCTGTATGCTTTTCGCATATCACTATTGATGTTAATTTTTTGAACACCAACTTTTACTGCTTCTATAAAATAATGTCCTGGAGTTCCGCTACCACCGTGCAAACTTATGTTACAGTCGATCGAGTTACGAATTGTTTTAAGTAGTTCGATGTCTAGTACTTTAGGTGTAGGGTATGTGCCGTGCAAATTACCAATTGCTGCAGCGTAAGTATCTATTCCTGTTGCTTCTACAAATGTCTTGCTGTCTGCTGGTGTGCTAAAAGTTTTTTTAATTTCGTCGTAGTCAATTTCTTCATTATGAACATTACTACTTCCGCCAAAATAGTGAGGCTCACTCTCTACAAGTGCGCCGGTTAATTTTGCCCATTCTACAACTTGCTTTGTTGATTCGATGATTTCTTGTTCTGAAGCGTTGTGATTTGCTTGTGATATATCTATATGTATAAATTCAAATCCTGCTTCTATGCCATCTATAGCATCGGCAACGCTAGGACTATGATCCAGGTTAATGTACATTTCTACACCGTATTCCTGCTTGTAGTTGTCCACCATATCACGGACGTTATCTAGTCCAAGTGCATCTACTTCACCCTTACTAACCTCTACTAAAACTGGGGCGTTTTTAGCCTTAGCTGCTTTTACAACAGCCTTAAGAGTTTCTTGATTGTCTAAGTTAAATGCACCAACAGCAAATTTTTCTGTTCTGGCACGCGCCATTAGTTCACGCGCTTTATAGCAGTTTTCTCTGATTTGTTTTAAAGATAAAGCCACTTAAATTATTCCCACCATTACTATATCTTAAAGTGTACCTGCTTATGGTTACGCTAGCAAGTTATTTATTTTTTACTATTGCATGAGCTTGAATAGCGATGTGTGCGCTAGTAAGCCCAAAGTGGTTCAATAACTCATCTGCTGTGCCGCTTTCGCCAAAACGATCTTTTACGCCCATGCGTTTAAGTGGTACAGGAAATTCTTCGCCTAATGCTTCGGCTACGGCCGAACCAAGACCGCCGTTAATCTGAGCTTCTTCAACTGTTATTACGGCACCCGTTTTGCGAGCGCTTTGTATTAATGTAACTGCATCAAAGGGCTTAATTGTAGACATGTTAATTACTTCTGCGTCAATTCCGTCCAAAAATAGTTGTTCTGCCGCCTGTAAAGCCTGGTATACCATTGTGCCGCAAGCCACTATCGTTACGTCACTTCCTTCGCTAAATACCTGCGCTTTGCCTATTTCGAACGGTGTTTTATCTGTTGTTAATACTGCCGAACTGTCTCTTGCTAATCGAATATAGCCTGGTCTTTTATCTGCAGCTAAGGCTAATGTTGCTTTTTCTGCTTCTACACTGTCACAGGGAACAACAACTACGTTATTTGGAAGACACCTCATTAATGCAATATCTTCTAACATTTGGTGAGTTGCTCCATCTGGACCTGTATATAAACCAGCGTGAGATCCAACTATTTTAACTGGTTGGTTATTTATGCATGCTGTAGTTTTAAACTGTTCCCAATTTCGTCCTGGGCTAAATGCTGCATAGCTACTTGTAAAGGGAATCTTGCCCATTGCAGCTAATCCTGCGGCTACAGTAACAAGGTTTTGTTCTGCTACTCCTACTTCTATGAATCGTTCAGGAAAAGCTTCGGCAAATAGACTTATTTGAGTTGACCCCGTTAAGTCTGCACACAGTGCAACAACTTGGTCGTTAATTTTTCCTGCTTCTAGCAAACCTCTTCCGAATCCTTTACGAATAGGTTCCATTTTTAATTCGCCTGATGTTAAGTCAACTAAATGTAGATTACTCATGTTCGCTCCTAATTTTGCCTTCGAGTGTTCGTAATTGATGCAGAGCCGATTTAGCTTGTTCATTTTTAGGAGGAGCGCCTGCGACGTCTTCTATACCTACCGGTATACCATGCCAATGGTAATCACCTTCCATAAAATCTACGCCTTTTCCGGGGATAGTATGAGCTAAAATCATAACTGGTTTTTCTACAATACTTCTAGCCATTGCAGTAGCGTCAATTATAGAATCTATATCGTTACCGTTAATATCAATAACGTGCCAGCCAAAACTTTCCCATTTTGCGCGTAAATCTTCTAGTGGCATTACATGTTCGGTTGTTCCGTCGATTTGTATATTGTTTCTGTCGGTTATAGCTATCACATTATGTAAATTATATTTTGCTATAAGCATTGCAGCTTCCCACACGTTGCCTTCGTTTTGTTCGCCATCACCCAGCGTGCAATATATCCAACGGTGATAATCTTTGTTAATTTTCATCGCTAAAGCCATTCCAGCTGCCTGTGACAGGCCGCATCCTAATGGTCCACTAGTTGTTTCTATACCTGGTAATCGTTCGCGTTCTGGATGCCCCTGAAGTCGACTTCCAAATTTTCTGAGTGTACTAAGTTCTGCAATTTCAAAATATCCTGCATGTGCAAGCGTAGTATAAAGAACTGGCGCACAGTGTCCGTTGCTTAAAATAAAAATATCTCGCTGATCCCATGTTGGGTCTTTTGGATCGTGTTTCATGATGTCAAAATAAAGAGCAGTAAAAATATCGGCTAAGCCAAGAGGTCCAGCACTATGCCCAGAACCGGCTTTTTCTAAGCTTTTAATAATATCTTCACGAATTTTAGTTGCTATAAGCTCTAAATCTTCAATTGTTCTTTTTTTAAAGGTATAATTTTTGGCCATAATAATTAAGCTTATTGTATCAGTTCTTTTAGTTTACGGTAAGCGTCTTCTGGGTTACTGCTTGAATGTATAAAACCACCAACATTAAATACATTAACTCCTGCGTCTTTAAGCAAAATAATATTAGTGTCATTTATTCCACCATCCCAACCAATTTCAATGTCTGGATTTAGTGACTTAATAGACCTAACTTTTTTTAATAATTCTAAATCTGCAGTTCCACCGTGATGACCCAATTTACCAGAAAAAACCAATACGTGATCTATGACTTTAATAAAATGGTTGAGTTTATCAATGGACGTATCCTGCATTAAGGCTATACCTACTTTTGTTCGATGTTCGTGTAGTTCGTGGACAAAACTACTAACATGGTCTGCTTCGGAATGAACTATTACTAAATTTGGATGATGATTCATAATATCATCTAAAACTTTCATGGGATATTTGTACATCAAATGAATGTCAGCTTTTACCTTTTTAGGCCACCACGATTCGTGCACCGATTGCGACACTGTTGGCGCCAATTGTCCGTCCATAAAGTCAATGTGAATACGATCGGCAAAAGCAGTGATTAAATGTATCTGTTTTTTATATTCTTCAATACTATAAGCCGTAACTGTTGGACAAATTTTATAGTTCATCTAATTCTCTGTTTCTTCGCTTATAGCGGGTTGCTGCAGCGAACGGTGTATTTAAAAATGCATCTATAATGTCACACGCTAAATCCTGATTATTTTGTAATAATTCAGACGGTAGCGCTAGCACGTTACTGTCTTCGTCGTTACGGATATCTATTGCCGCTTTTACGTTCCAACCGAGTCCTGCACGTATACCCTTAAATCTATTTGCAGCCATCATCATCCCTTGTCCACTACCGCAGATTAATATCGCTCTGGGATCTTTATCGTCGCTAGTTTTAATAGCGCTAACAGCCCTGCTAGCAAATATAGGAAAATCGTCGTCTGGATCTAGTTTATTGTCCCCTATATCTAATGCATTTACGTTTCGGTTTTTTAAGTACTTTAATACTACCGCCTTTAGGGCGAATCCGTTATGATCAGATCCTACAAAAACTATCAAGATTGCTTCCTAACTGATTACTAAGCGTGTAGCGTTTTTCCGACATCTGCAACCATTTCTACTAAACGGTTACTGTAACCCCATTCGTTGTCGTACCATACGACCACTTTTACTAAGTTACCAGCAACAACATTAGTCAACAATAAGTCGACAGTGCCTGAATGGCTGTTTCCTACGTAATCACGACTCACAAGTGGTTCATTAGAAACGTCTAATATTCCCTGATAATATGGTTCTGCCGCAACTTTTTTAAATATATCGTTAATTTCTTCTTTGGTTGTGTCGCGCTTTAATAACATTGTTACGTCACTTAAACTAACAACACTAGTAGGAACTCGAACGCTTAGACCGTCAAATTTGCCTTTTAAGCTCGGTATTGTAAGTGCAACAGCAATTGCTGCACCTGTAGTTGTAGGCACGATATTTTCTGCTGCGGCTCTTGCTTCGCGTAGGTCCTTGCCTGGGCCGTCTTGCAAATCTTGGCTTGCAGTGTAGCTATGAACTGTTGTTAGCATGGCTTTTTCTATACCAAATTCACGTTCCATAATATCCATTACGGCTGCAATGCTGTTAGTAGTACAGCTAGCGTTGCTTATAACGTCACCGGCGTCTTTAAGTTCGTCTTCGTTTGCACCAATAACAAGTGTTTTTGTAATTCCATCGTCTTTTGCTGGTGCACTTAGAACGACTTTTTTAGCACCTGCTTGCAAGTGCGCGCTAGCTGCTTCGGTAGTAACAAAACGTCCAGTTGATTCAATTACTACATCTACCTGCAAATTACCCCAGGGCAGTAAAGCTGGATCTTTTTCGGCATATACAGGTACATGAACTCCGTCGACTATTAATGATGTTTCGTCGAACTCGACCTTATGACTAAATTGCCCGTAGTTAGTATCATGTTTTAACAAATGAGCCAGTGTTTTAGTATCTGTTAAATCGTTAATGCCTACTACTTCTACGTCAGATCGTTCTGCCATTATTCTAAAGGCCATGCGACCAATTCGTCCAAAACCATTAATTGCTACTTTAGTTTTCATTTTTCCCCCACTTAAATAGAATATTGTACTTATTTTAGAATACAGAAAATTACCACTCTGCGCAACGCTTATGGTTTATTTTAATAACTTGTAAGTCTGAACATATTTCAGTAGTTCTTTATGTAAGTCATATTTAATTAAATCAATTGCGTCGCTTAGGGTAACCCATTTATACAAATCGTGTTCGTTGCTTAACACAACATTACCTTTAACTGCGTCTGCTAAATAAAACAAAAATACTGCATTAGCTTCACCATTTTCCCAAATACGATGTTCAGTTTTTGAATACACTGCTTTTGTGCCAGTAACTTCAAGACCTGTTTCTTCTTTAATTTCTCGTTCTACACCAAACAACATTTCTTCGCCGTATTCAAATAATCCGCCAGGAAGATCCCATTCAAGTGGCCTACGAGTGTCTTTACTACTTCGGCGCAATATCAACAAATTGCCATCATTATTTTTAACAATGGCTTTTTGGATTATTGTAGTGTTCATAATTTATTTTGAAGCGCTAGCGATAGATGTTTCGATTACTTTTTTTGCTGCAGCTGCGTCGCCCCAGCCCTTATGTTCAAACTTAACACCGGTCCAATCCTTTTTCCAGTCTTTGTAATGAGTATAAAAATGTTCAACTTGTTTTTTAAACTGAGGGCCCAAGTCATCTATTTCTTTGATGTGTGACATTGTAACGTCGTCAGCAGCAACACATACTAATTTTTCGTCACCTTCGCCGTCATCGATCATATAAAATACACCAATTGGTCTACTAGGGACAACAACGCCTTGGGGTACAGATTCGTCAATTACCAATAGTGCATCTAGTGGATCGCCGTCATCGCACAATGTATTAGGAATAAATCCATAGTCAGCAGGATAAGTCATTTGTGTGGCATTTACTCTGTCTAATACAATCATTCCTGATTCTTTATCAAATTCGTACTTGTTTTTACCCTGTCCACGACGGATTTCTATTAACACGTTAACTACTTCTGGTGCATCGTTTCCATGTCCAATTGATAACATTTACTATCTCCTTTTTAAAAGCTTATATATACTATAACAATATGTCATTAGTTTCTCATAGAGGCGCTTCAGGATTAGCATACGAAAACAGTAGTGATTCTATTAACGAAGCCAAAAAATATCAACCTGTTTACATAGAAGTAGACATTCATTGTACTGCTGATAATGTTTTTATAATGCATCATGGTGATATAAAACAAACATATAGCGGATCAAGACGACCAGAGACGTATGCAGAGCTAAAAAAACAAATTCCAAAATTATTAAAATTAGAAGATTTATTAAAACAGGACGATCACGAACACGCTTTTATGTTTGACGTAAAATGCGCCGCAGACATAGACGACCTTATACTTTTTTTACAAAGTCACGGTGTATCTAGTAGCGTAGGTTTTACTAGTCCCCATGAAGAAGCGCTAGTTAAGCTAAAAAAATCATTCCCTAATGCAATTACTCTGATTGCACAAAAGTATCAGGCTGGTCCTATAAGAGCAATCGAACTAGCAAGAGATAAAAATTTTAGTGGAATTAGTCTTAATAAATGGTGGCTTGGCCCTTTACCTTATTTTTTATGTAAATATTACAAAAAACAGATAATGGTATACACAATAGATCATAAATTTTGGCAGTGGTGGGCTCAAACATTATTTTTGGACATTATGCTCTGCACAAATAGGCCTGATCTATACAGAGAAATATTTCCTAAATAAAGTAGTAATTAATCTATTACAATTATGTTTGCCTTCATAGAAGTATGGTAGCTGCAAATATATCTGTACGTTCCTGTAGCAGTAAAAGTATGGGTGTATGTCTTGCCGACTGCTATAGAACCACTGTCAAAATACGCTGGGTTTATTCCTACAGTTGCTACGTTATTAGCTACTTTATCGTCGTTTGTCCAGGTAACAGTGTCGCCTTTTTTAATAGTTATACTTAGGGGCACATAATTAAATCCCTTTATACTAACTTTAACGTTAGCATTAAATGGTTCTATCTTATTAGTATCAACTACAACTTTACTGTCTTTTTGATTTGCTTTAAATATAACTATGCCAATTACTGCAATAACTAATAAAGATACAGCAATAATAATAATTTTATATTTAGAAATTTTCTTTGATACTTTTTTAGAAACTTTTTTCATATATATCCTGTAATTACTTATTATGCTTACTTTCAATTAAGTATACCTAAATTTTGTATTTAATTACAACGTTATTTATGATTTATTTAGCTTCAAGAAATTCTCTGATACTTAGTGCCGCTGAAGCACCTTCGCCAACTGCACTTGCTATTTGCATAGTTGCACCGCTTCTAACATCACCAGCTGCAAAAATTCCCTTAACCGCTGTTTCTAATTTAAGATTTGTTTTAATAAATCCAGCTTTATCAAGTTCGACACCTGTATTTTTTAAGAAATAAGTTACGGGTTTTAGTCCAACAAACACAAAAACACCATCTGTTACATAATCTTTAAGTTTGCCAGTTACTGAATCTTTGCCGACAACTTTTGAAACTTTGCCATCTGTTCCAACTATTTCATCTACGGACACGTTAAAGTGTACGTGTAGTTTATCGTTTTTTTCTACTTCGTGAATAAGAACTTCACTGGCTTTCCAGTGGTCTCCGCGGATTAGTATATCTATGTGGTTAGAAAATCTAGTTAAAAACAGTGCTTCTTGCGCAGCAGAATTGCCTCCTCCTACAACTACCAACCTTTTGTCTCGGTAAAATGCTCCGTCACATGTGGCACAGTTATGCACACCTCTGCCGTAAAATTCGGATTCACCGGGTACATTTAATTTTACCCATTCGCTTCCTGTAGCTATTAATACTGACTTTGCATACATATCGCCGCTAGTTGTTTCTAGTTTTATTAAGTCTTTTTCTTTGGTTACTGTACTAACTTCGCCTAATTCAATAACAGCTCCAAAACGTTCTGCTTGCAAACGAAGATTGTCTGCCAATTGCAAACCTTCTATGCCGTCAGGAAAACCTGGATAATTATCTACCTTGTCTGTAATTGCAGCTAAGCCACCTATGACACCTTTTTCGAATATAAGTGTTTCTATGTCTTCACGTGCTGTATATACTGCTGCAGCCAATGCGGTTGGGCCCGCACCGATCATAATTACTTCATGTATCTTTTTATCATCCACTGTTTTTATCCCTTACTAATTATTCAATATGAAGCTAAAATTTATGCTTTTATTATACCCCTCAGAACTGTAAGTACGTTCCTTACAAGCGAAACTATAGCAAAATAGTAAGCAGTTTAAACAAGCAACGGGGCTAGACGTGATAAGTTGTAACCAATAACAACGTCTTCGCGTTCGTCTTCGTGTTCTACGATTGTAACTGGCACAGTCAATGCTCCGCTTTTAGCAAGAACTTCGGCTTGTCGTTCTGGCTGATCGTCAAGGTTAACTACTTCGTATTTTGCACCCTTACTATCTAAAAAACGTTTAACCATAACACAATAAGCGCATGTAGTGGTTGTAAATACAGTAATTTTTTTAGATTTCATGGTGTTTCCTTTATTTTATTTATTCTTATGCTTCTATTGTATATAGTGCTTAAGTTAATTTCAATACACTATATGTTGTGTTAATAACGTTTATTATTAATCTATAGATATAAGTTCGATATCAAATACTAGATCTGATTTTGCTGGAATTGATGGAGGGCTACCTGCTTCGCCGTATGCTAGTGCATATGGAATAACCAATCGACGCTTGCCACCAACCTTCATACCTGGTACGCCGTCTTGCCATCCTTTAATTACACCGCTAAGTGGGAACGATGCTGGCTTGCCGCCGTCTTTTGAACTTTCGAATATAATGCCATTACTAACTAATGCACCAGTGTAATGTACTGTAACTTTTGCACCAGTAGCAACAGCGTTTCCTGTTCCTTCTACTAGATCAATTTTTTGTAAATCTGTAACCAACTGTTCTTGTGACGTAAAATCTGCTAATTTAGTACCTTTCAATTTACCCTCCTGTGGTGTATTTTGTGGTTGTTCTTGTTGTTGCTTTATTCTTGCTGCATCTGCTGCTTTAATCGCGCTAGTATCTGTTGCACTATTCGATGTATCGGCTGAAGATGTTTGGCTATCCTTTCTTATTTGCCATATAACAAAACCTGTTAATGCTACCGAACTGAAAAAAAATACTCCCGCTAAAGCAAACGCTGCAATACGTTGTCCGGCACGTTCTGACATAATTATAATACCCTCTCTTTATTCACGCGTAATTTGCGTTTTACCTTTGTTATTTAATTATACAACCGCAGTATCACTTGCGCCAAGTAAAAATGACCCAAAGTAAAAATCTTACAACACGTACTGGTGCTATTAAAATATCAGCTATAGTTTGAGGAATTACGTGTAACTGTCTTTTCCATAACTTTGCGCCTTTTATACGCGCCCACTCACCTAATAAAAAGTAATAAGGAAAAGCAATGATTACTAATAATGTGCTAGATAACAATCCAAAAATTAATGTATAGCTTAACGATTCCCAAAATGGATCAGTTAGTGCAAGCGGTATAAGTGCCAAAACACTAGTTAAACTAGTCGTAACTAAAGGCCTAAATCTTGCTTTTAGCGACAATGCCATTGATTCATACACATCTTTACCGTCACGGCGTGCCTGGTTGGCGTAATCTGTTAGTAATATGGTGTTATTCACCGCAATACCAATCAGCGCAAAAAATCCTACCATAACAAAAAAACTTAAAGGGTTGTTTGTAATTTTTAATCCGCCAGCTACTCCAAAAAAGCTAAAAGGAATTGCCGTAAATATTAGTAAAGGCTGAATAAAAGATCCAAATTGAACCACAAGCAGGACATACATAATGAGCAATAAAATCGGAAAAGCTACTAGCATGGATTTAAAAGAATCTTGGTTATTGGATTCGTTACCATAATCATAAACAATCTGTTTTTCATTAATTCCAAATTTACTTAAAGTTTGACTGTTATAACTTTCTACCACTAATTTTTTGGCTGCTCCTACTAAAGCAGATACGTCGTCTTGATCAAAGCCAGACTTTACTTCTACATATCTTTTTCCATTTTCTCTTAATACAGATACACGCTTAGTTACGTCGGTTCTTACTATTTTTGCTTTTGTACCATTATTTCGATTAATTTCTTTGCCTAAAAGATTATCCTTCAAATTATTAGCTAACTTGTAAGCTTTGTCTGAGTCTTCTTCAAAAATTCTAACAGCAAACGGATAATCATCCTTGGCTGGACCAGCATCTACTTGCCTAACTTTTACCTCGGCTGTATCAAAATCTTTAAAAGACTGTTGCAGTTGGCTTACTAGTTCTGGTGACTTAATTATACGATTTTTGTAATCAGTTAATTTAATATATGCAGTAGCCTGAAAAGTGGAACCACTAGATTGGTAATAAACCTGATTTATATTCTTTCCCAGAGTGTCACCAATAATAATATTAGCTTTGTCTATAATTAGTTCTGAGTCTTTTATATTAACTGCATCCTTAAATCTAAAAGCAACACTTAATGAATTTGAATCTTTAGTACTAGGAAATATATCGAACTTAAGTTTATTAAATAAAAGAATACTAGCCAAAAACATTGCTAAGCTAAACAAAACAGCAAAGCCACCATATATTATTCGTTTTTTTGTATTATTTTTTGTGTCTTGTAAGTTTTTAGAAAGCTTGTTAGATGCATAATTTTCTAGCTTAATAATAGGGTTTTTGAATTTTGCTTTTTTATTATTTTGGCTTACTAATAATCTTGATAAATACGGTACCAATGTTAAAGATATTATATAAGATATTAACAAAGCAACAATAATTGTTACAGGCAAAATACGAATAAAGTCGCCTAAAATACCGCTTATAAACAGCATTGGAGCAAATGCTAACATAGTTATTAATGTTCCAGAAAAACTAGCACGCGCTACCTTTTTTATAGCCCCTGCGGCGATGTTTCTTCTGGTATTAGCGCTGTGTTTTGCCGAATCAATAGCTTCTACCATAATTGTCGTATCGTCTACTATTAATCCCAGACTTAAAATCAACCCAAATAGTGTAATTGTATTTAGCGTTATACCAACTGCGTACAAGACTCCAATAGTGGCTAAAATTACAGTAGCCATACTTAGCGCAGTAGCTATTCCTGCCCTAAATGATATAAGCAAACAACTAACTATTATTACAACTAGTAAACCTTCTAGTAAACTTTGTTGAAGGCTAGAAACCTGCGATATTATCCCCTCTGCAAAATCTGCAGTAATAGAAACTTTTAAACCTTTAAATCGTTTGTCTTGTTTTAATTCTTCAATTTTACTACTAACAGAATCGTAAAGTTTAAGCTGATCAGTGTCAGCTTTTGCTTGCAAGCCAATTGTTACAGACGGGTAAAAAATTACAGCACCGCTACCATCCTTTATACCTAATCTATCAAAATGTGTAATTTCTGCTTTATTTAATCCTGTTACAGGATCTTTGCCTTGGTCTATTTGGTTAAACAATATTGCCTTATTTAATCCATCAACACTTTTAAGTTCTTCTGTAACTTTATCTGCTGCTGCGATTAACTCATTTATTGGTAGTTTTTTATCACTAGTAACGTTCACAAGCATATCTGACTGTTCTTGGAATCTGCCTGCATTAATTGCGCTAAATTCCTGAGTCGCACCTTTAGGAAGTAGGCTTTTTTCTGCTAAAAAGTTTTTTACTAATAAGTTTCCGTCATTAGACGATACGCCGTCGTTGTACTTAATAGTAAATAAATACGAAAAATCATTAGATTGAGAATAAACAGCATTAACTTCTGGCAATGATTTAATTGCTTCACTAATAGGCTTGGTAATTTTTGAATCTACAATATTTTTATCGTTTACAAAATATGTACCCTTAATAACGCTTATTGGAATATCTACGTTAGGAAACCCCTGCCGCTGCATTAAAGTCGTATAACTAAGCAAGCCAAATATTACTATTGCCGCCCAAAACAAGGTAGTAAGTTCTACTTTATCAAAAAAATACAGTCCTAACTTTTGTAAGTTTGTTAGTTTTGTATTAGCATGTTCAACTTTAGCTTTCATAAATTTAGTGTATCCAATTAATAATATAAATTATGACGAAATATCGTATTTTTGAAGTTTCTTCTTAGCTGTTTCTGTATCTCCACCTTGTAATTTAAGTAACTGCGAATATATACCGCCAGAAACAGACAGTTCAACAGGTGATCCAATCTCTTCTATTGATCCATTTTTAATTGTAATAATCTGATCTACAGCCGATATAGTACTTAGTCTGTGAGCTATTATTATAGTCGTACGGCCTTTCATTAGTGTTTTAAGTGCTTCTTGCACCATTGATTCGCTTTTACTGTCTAGGCTGCTTGTTGCTTCGTCTAGTACAAGTATTGGCGCATCCTTTAATAAAGCACGGGCAATTGCTATTCGTTGCTTTTGTCCGCCGCTAAGTTTTAGCCCGCGTTCGCCAATTTGTGTGTCATAACCATTTTCTAATTTTTCTATAAATTCATGTGCATTAGCGGCAATTGCAGCTTGTTTTACTTTTTCGTCAGAAATTTTTATATTTGAATACGCTATGTTTTCTTTTATTGTACCGCTAAATAATGCAGGTTCCTGAAAAACTACCCCAACGTTAGCTCTTAGACTAGACTGCGTTACTTTAGAAATATCTTGGTTGTCTATTAATATTTTGCCTGTTCCGGGTTCATAAAATCGTAAAAGTAAGTTAGTAAGAGTTGTCTTACCTTCCCCTGATTCACCTACAAGCGCTATTTTGGTGTTAGGTTTAATGTTGAATGATATTTTATTTAAAACAGTATGATTATTGTCGTAGCCAAATGTTACGTCACTAAATTTGATTTCACCTTTTGTGACTTCTAGGATTTTGGCGTCTGAGCTATCTGTAATTTCTGGAACTATATTCATAATCTCAAAATAATCTTTACTGTCTGCGATTGCCCGCTGTGTGTTTTCTACAAGAAAACTAATAGTAAAAATAGGTATACGTATATTCATTGCGTACAAGATTAACGCTACAGCTTGTCCTGGGCTAAAAGCACCTTGAGCGCCTTTTACGAATATAAAAAGATACACAAACAAAAATATTGCATTTAATATTAAGCGCCTTCTAACGTCCTGTTTATGCCAGTATGCTGACTGTGGCCTTAATATCTTTAAAGCACTATTCATCTGCTTATTAAAAAAGCTAAGCTCTTGTTTTTCTTGTATAAAACTCTTAACCACTTTTACTTGACTTATAGATTCAGCAAATCGTCCGCTTGCTATATCTAGGTGTTCGTTCTTTTGTTTTTGCCAGGCTTGCCATTTACTACTGCTTTTGATGGTCATCCATGTAAATATTGGGTAAAGTGCATATAGCATTAGTGCTACCTGCCAACTGTAGTATGCAACGGCTACTAAACTTAAAATTGTACTAAAAATAAACTGTAAAAAGTTATTGCTCATCATTTGAATAAAACTAGTAACTTGTACAATAGACCTATTCAATCGATTTATAATTTTTCCGGATAGTTCATTGTCAAAGTAATTTTGAGGTAATGACATTAAGTGTTCGTAATATTTGCGACTTAAAATATTTTGTAATTTACCTGCAACTTGATCACCAATGTATCCATTTATATTACCTACAATTGTTTGCATTACATCTAACACAAATATTGCTAACGCCAAATAAACAACAAATCTTACGTTCGATTGTGTTCCTTTTCGCATTTCGTCGATCGCCCATCCACTAAAAAGCGGCGTAAGAATAGTAGTAACAGATAACAGTGTTGTTAATGCACTAATTAAGGCGTAGCTTCTCCAAAGTTCATGGCCTGTTTTAAGTATTCTAAAAATGTGTTTCATTATGTAGCTCCCTTTAGGTATATCGTATCATTATAAGCATTTTAAAAGATAGATACTATACAAAATATAGC